>SMTZ1_10008325_pt1 | contig 22505 bp, 14 predicted proteins | sample DeeMarSWOR136_30_FD_25667 | JGI IMG/M metagenome (IMG submission 25667) | reverse complement strand
AGATTTATTAATCAAATCCCCTCTTTATATCAATCCTAATAAAGGAGCTATGAACGTTACTGCTACCCAGATGATTATAATTCCGGCAATATTCATCCAGAACCCAAATTTCATCATTTGAGGAAGTCGAACCAATCCTGATCCGTAAATAATAGCATTGGGAGGAGTTGCCACAGGAAGCATGAAGGCAAAACTGCAGCCGATAGCACTCCCCAAAACAGGAGGCAGAGGACTAATCGAAGCAGCTTTTGAGATGGCGATGATAATGGGAATAATCATGTTGGCTGAGGCTGTGTTAGAGGTTAACTCGGTAAGATAAACGCTAAAAGCAACAGAGAGGAGAGTGATGAGGGAAAGGCTGGCTGCACTTCCACCAGAGGAAATAAAAAATTTTCCGATGGAATCAGCCAGGCCAGTTTCAAACATCTGGAATCCTAAAGACAATCCTCCCCCAAAGAGAAGAAGAGTACCCCAGTCGATCTTCAAGGCTTCTTTCAAAGAGAGGGTGAATTGCCCGCGCCTTAGATTAACTGGAAGGATGAAAAGGAGACCTGCTCCGATTATAGCTGCTCCAGCTTCGGGGAAGTGTTCTTGGAACCAGAGGAAAAGAGAAGCCTCTCTTCCCCAGACAAGAGAAACGAAACCTGGAAAGACCCAGAGAAAAACAGTGACAGAAAAAGCCATAAGAACATTTTTTTGGGCTCGCCCCAACCCTTGACGGACTTTTTTCCCCTTAAACGGAAGAATATTGGTTAATTTGCCAGAATTTTTTTCACCTCTGAGCCTGAACTTCATGAAGTAAAACAAGAAGAAAAACATAGGAATAAGCACCAGAAAACCGATGATCATCCACTGGAAAAAAGTGATCCTGTAGGCGGCCAATTTTTCGAGCATGCCGATGGCGATAAGGTTAGGGGGGCTCCCGATAGGAGTGCCGATGCCTCCTACAGAAGCCGAGTAGGCTAATGTCAGAAGCAGGATTATGCTGAAAGGTGGAACTCCCTTTTTCCCCTTTTCAGAATCAAAGGTGCCCAAAACTCCCAGAGCAATCGGGAACATCATGGCAGTGGTGGCTGTGTTACTTATCCACAGGGAAAGAAACACGGTGGTTAGTCCCAAGGCAAAAAGGATCCTGGTTTTCTTATGGCCGATGGATTTCATGGAGAGAATAGAGTAGGCTAATTTTTGGTCGAGGGCATGGACACTCATTGCCCTTGCCAGCATAAAACTCCCTAAGAAGAGCATGATAATGGGATTTGCAAAAGGAGCAAAGGCTTCTTTGACTGGTGCAATATGAAAAACCGTTATAAAAATTGGGATGAGGAGGGCAGTAATAGGGATAGGAATACATTCCGTAACCCACCAGACCACAACCAAAAGAAACACGGCCAGAAGGCTGTTGGCCTTTGGGCTGTGGGGGAGAATAGGAGAGAAATAGGCCACCAAAAAAAGAAAAGGGCCAAGGAGAAAGCCAATTTTTTTTCTTTGCTCCATCCTTCAAGCTCTAGATCATATCAAAATTCTTTCCTCGTATCATGAGCCGATGACCTCTTTACCGGAAGAGCGATTTATCCTGAAGGGAGACAATCCAAACCAATGGATAGATAGAGGATTATATTTTTTTTGATGGGAAAAAACAAGAAAAAAGGCTCAGGCTATATGGTTTAAAAACACGTTGCTTTTACCCCAGAATAAATGGGGCCTGGCCCCATTTATTCTCAAGCTTTCGCTCTCCTATACCTATTGAAGAGATTGCAGAGCCTGTTCCGAGCAAAGCGAAGAAATCTTCTACGCTCCTCGCAACGCCCGCTCAGCCTTTCTCACGGTTTTTTCACCATACAGCCTTCGCCAAGCGTTTCTATGGGGACGATCCTCTTTTTTTTCCCCTCTTCTCTGTTTTAGAAAAAGTAGCTTGTCCCCGTTTTTTTTGATAGAATTATCATCGAAGAAAAGAGATAAGAAGAATGAAATACGAAATGCTAATTGTGGGTCCTCTTGAAACAAACTGCTACCTTGTTTATTGTCAAGATTCCCTGGAGTGTGCTGTCGTTGATCCTGGAGCTGATGCAGACAGGATATTTCTAATGATTGCACGGAAAAGTCTGAAGCCAGCGCTCATGACGTCAAGATGAAGTTTAACATTCCCTTATATCTCCATTCTGCTGATAGCCCTATGCTGGAAAATGTTCAGCAGTCTGAAATGGCCATTTTTCTGGGAGCTATGGATTCTCCTCCTCCAGATAACCTGCTAAATGATGGGGACAAGATAAAGATCGGAAAATCTTTCCTGCGGGTTATTCATACGCCCGGACACTCTCCAGGAAGCGTAAGCTTCTTAGGAGATGGATTTCTTATTTCCGGAGACACCCTTTTTTTTGGAGGAGTAGGGCGCACTGATCTTCCCGGAGGTTCCTGGAAGGATATGGAGAGTTCGATTAAAAATAAAATCCTGACCATGCCCGACGAAATGGTGATCCTTCCGGGCCATGGCCCTTCCACAACAGTAGGCCAGGAAAAGCGAGCAAATCCTTTTATCACATGAAGAATCTTTCCTCTCCGCCTGGGAATATTCTCCAGGTTTTCCTTGAGTTCCTTTCTGTTGAAAAAGGACTCTCTTCGAATACTGTGCTCTCTTACTCACGCGATATGAAGAAGCTTTTTCAGTTCTTTGGGAAAGAAAAAATACCTTGGTTAAAGGCCGGAGAAGAAGATCTAATAAGATTCATCCATCACCAGAGTCGATCCGGTCTTTCAGCTCGCTCTTTGGCTAGACTAATCTCTTCTCTTAAGAGCTTCTATAAATTCTTGGTCTTGGATGGAATGATCCAGAAAAATCCGGCCGTCAATCTCACCTCGCCAAAGACCTGGCTCTTCCTGCCAAAATTTTTAACCATCAGTGAAGTCGAATTACTTCTCCGCCAGCCCGATGAGAAGGATATCCGTGGAGTCAGGGATAAAGCTATGCTGGAGCTTCTGTATGCCACGGGATTAAGGGTTTCAGAGCTTGTCACGTTGAAGATAAAAGATTTAAATTTGGAGGATGGATTTCTCCTCTGTATGGGGAAAGGCGGGAAGGAAAGGATTGTTCCCATCGGAGACTCGGCTGCAGGGGCTATCCGCAGATATCTTGATGAAGCCCGACCGCTGCTTTTGAAACAACCGAATAATTTCCTTTTCCTCACTCGTCGCGGGAGTCAATTTACCCGACAGGGCTTCTGGAAACTTCTGAAATCCTATGCAAAGAAGGCAGATTTAGACGTAAAAATTAGTCCTCATATCCTGCGCCACACCTTTGCCACTCACCTTCTTGAAAGAGGAGCTGACCTGAGGTCTGTGCAGTTAATGCTGGGGCACAGCCAAATAACCACTACTCAAGTTTATACCCACGTCAGCCGGCAGCAGCTCCGTCGTGTCTATGATAAATTTCATCCTAGAGCTTAATTTTTTCTGGTTTGATTAAAAAGGTGGGCTTGATAAATCAAGCCCCTACAATAAATCAGGGCCCTACATTCTTAAGCTTCTTGGTTCGTTCATTTAAAATGGGGATCTATGGAGATTTCGACTTTGACATCATGGCTGTTGGAAAAGAACTTAGGTATGCTTCGCGGTATATGCGGTTTCTGGTACTTCCATTTCCAGGCAAATTTTTTCTCTACGGCATCAAGATAGATCTCTTTTTCCTCAAGAAAGATGAGATTGGAACCTTTGTAAACGAATAAGTTGTAGTCAATTTCAGAAGAATGGCGGGAATTTTCTTTAGATGCAGGCAGGCTAAGTTGATATTTACGTTCAGACTCGTTTTGGGGGATGAGGAAGCTTTTGACAAAAAAATCAAAATGGAGGTTTTCGTCCTTTCTCAAGATATAATTCAGCTTGAAGGAAGGTCTATCATGAAAATCATCTGAACATATAATCTTAGTTGACTCAGGAAATATTCCCTCTTCTTCAGCTTCAAAGCTTATGAGTTCTGAATTCTCATAATAAAGAAGATAATCGCCATTATCTTTTTCCATACAGCCCGTCCAGAGAAGGGTGAAAAAGTATTGGGCTGAGTAGGATGAATTTCTCTCATCAATTTTGTAATTCCCGTTTGAGGTAAGGAGGATTTTAATCTCCCACCAGAGTGGCAGAACTTGATCAGAATGGGGAGAGAGAAAGCTGTAAGCCGGTGGCAAGAGGTGAGGTACAGTGAATAAAGAGATTGAGAGCAGAATGAGCAGTTTTTTAGCCATTTCTCTACATATAAAATATAAAATAAAAGAACCTATAATTCCACAAAAAGAAAGTTCCGAATAATTCCAAATTCCGAATAATTCTTGACAGGATATATAAATCTTGTTAAACGGGATTTGCTTCACGAAGTTTTGTAACAAGAAATAATATACTATAGAATAGTAACCAAGTAGAATAATATACAAACTTAATCGATGGAATCTTTTTGATGGTATAAAAAGGTTTGAAAAGGAGAATCAACATGAAGAAAGCGAAAACCATATTATCGGTAATCCTGTTGATTTTTTGGGCAGCAAAATTTTCTTTTCCCCAGGAAAAAACGATTCTGACCCTTGAAGAGAGCATCAGCTTGGCTCTTTCCCAGAATCCTTATCATCTGGCTGCTGAGGAGAGATTAGAAACGGCCAGAGCCAAGCTCAGGGAGGCAGCCGCAGGTTTTCTTCCCTCTCTTAATTCTGAAGGGCTCCATACACTTACTGAGAAGCTATTTATTTTGGAGTTTCCTTCCTTTATCCCTGGTGAACCTCCTCAGAGAATTTCTATGGACTTTACCAAGGACTACCAGTTCTCTCTGAATTTTTCTCTGCCTCTTTTCACCAGCGGCCGTTTGACCTCTGGCTTTAGACAGGCCAGGTATAACCTTCGTTCCACAGAAGAAGCTGTGAGACAGTCAAATCATATAACCGTTTTCAACGCCAAGAAAGCCTTTTATGGATATTTGCTTACAAAGGATTTTGTTAAGGTGGCCGAGGAAGCCGTGGATGTCGCAGAGAAACATTTAAAGAACGTGAAAAGTCTTTATGAGGTCGGTGTGGCTTCTAAGTTTGATCTCTTGAGGTCTGAGGTACAGGTGGCTAACCTGAAACCTCAATTGATTAGAGCCAGGAACAACTTAAAGATAGCAGAATTAAGTCTAAAAACTTTATTGGGTTTGGACCTTTCTCAGCCCATCGAAATTAAAGGACATCTAACCTATGAGCCTTTTGAGCCTGATTTGGAGGAGTCTGTGTCGAAGGCGATGCTGAAAAGACCTGAAATAAGTCAGCTTGAATACCAGAAGGAGATGGCAGGACAAGGATTGAAACTGGCGCGTGCTTCCAATCTTCCCAGCCTTGCCGTAGCTGCTACGTATAATTTCTGGGCAGATCAGTTTAACTTCAGGAAAGATACATGGCAGAGTTTCTACGCTGTTAATCTTGTCTTAACCATACCTCTCTTTAACGGCTTCGCCACTTCTGCCCGTGTGGCTCAGTCTAAGGCAATGATCAAAGAACTTGATTTTACCCAGAAAGGGCTTGTTGATATCATAAAATTCGAAGTAAGACAGGCTATCTTGAGGTTACAAGAAGCCAAGGAATCCCTTCTTTCTCAGGAAAAAAATGTTGAACAGGCACAGGAGAGTTTGCGCATTGCTGAGCTGAATTTTTCTGAAGGCTTAGCGACAACTCTTGATATAAGTTCAGCTCAGGCCGCTTTGTCTCAGGCTAAAACAAACTATTCACAAGCCTTGTATGATTATGTCATATCCCTGGCGGAATTAGATAAAGCAATGGGAGTTGGGTGGAATGACTAATTTGATTCCTGCTTTACATCTAAGTCTTATACCTGAGGAAAGCTCCGATTTTTCCGAATCTATCAAGTTTGGAAGGAGGAATAATGTGTCTAATCTGGCAATTATTATCCATGGCTGCCTCCACTGCCTCGTCGATCACATCTACCAGCGGATTAGTCTTCCGCTCACAAGAGGGACAGCGAAGTTCATCGACATACAAGAAATTGCATTTGGGACAGATTCTTCCGGGCTTAGAGAAGTAACAAGTTGTGATGAGTGTTTGAACTTCTCCTCTATTGAGGCTCTATTGAGGCTCTTAAGAGTTCTTTTTAATCCTGAAGTGGCCAATCCGCCTTTTTCAAGCTCAGATACAAGCTTATGGACAATCTCATCCTCTTCCTCTTTTTTTAGTTTTTTTTCTATTCCCAGCGATTCCTCTAGAACGGCAGTAGTTGAGTCGCCGGGCATTGCTTTGATCCAGGCTTTTAGTCTGGTCTTTAGATAAGGATGGAGAAGCGGTTCAAAATCTGAACAGTATTCCTCTCTGGATCCAAGAAAGAACCAGTCAAAATGATTTTTCTTGAATAGCTCGAATGTCTTCTGTGCTATCTTTTTGAAATAATCGTGAAGGTGAGTGGCAACGTGTCTTTCGATTCGCTTTGATTCGTATCCTTCCCATCCTCCCTCTCTGACTTTGCTGGGAACATCCTCTTCGAGATTTTCAAGAAGAGAAATTTCTCCCATAAAAATGTCATACCATTTGGCTTCTCGTCTGTCGAAAGTAAGAGCAAAAATTCTGCGGTGTTGGTCCAGGATTGCAGAGAGTGGACGAACATAAGGATTTTGGTCAAATATTATCCTGTTTCGGGGAGAGGTGCGAAGGTTAAAGAGTTCCCAGAAATCTTGACCGCTGCATGAAAATATTGCTAGTCCCGAGAAATTTTGAGAGGAAAGGCGCTTGGAGCAGAAGAGGGTTATTTTTTCGAGATCCTGGGATATGGATTCTTTCTTATCTTTGCTCATTTCCATCTGCTCCAGCTGAGACCTGCCGCTGCTGAGAAGGTTTTTGGAGGATAGGGCTATCTCCTTTCTTGTCATGCTGCTTTTGTCTGTCTTGAGATAGAAAGAAGTGGTTAAAAAGCTATCGCTCTTGAATTTGGAGAGGTTTTCAATTTGCTCCCGACTCGAAAGTTTCATCAGACCTCCTTTTAATAGATAAAAAGATAGGATGCATAGATACGCTTAGAAAAAAATGATAAATGTTGGAATGCGACACGTATTTCTAAAATAAGAACAGAAGTTCTGTTTGTCAAGTCTTCGGGGTCAGACTTGCAAAACTTGAATAATTTGAATATGAGAACTAAGTTATACAAGTTTTGCAAGTCTGACCCCATTCTATTATAATGGGCTTGGAAAATATGCGCGTGCGGAAGTGGCGGAGTGGCGGAATTGGTAGACGCGTAAGCCTCAGGAGTTTATGGTCTTTTAGACCGTGTGGGTTCGAGTCCCACCTTCCGCACCAATTCAACGAAAAAAGAGAGTTGCCTGGCCATAATTAATATAAATGGACATATGCCCTCCAAAAAGGACATCCTCCTCATAAATCCTTGGATTTATGACTTTACTGCCTATGATTTTTGGCTAAGACCTTTGGGGCTTCTTTATATCGCTGCAATACTCAAGAAACACACGGATTTCCGCCTGCACTTTATAGACTGTTTAGACCGCCACCATCCCCTTTTAGATAGGAAATTAAAGACAAGGCCTGACGGAAGAGGTGCTTTCGTAAAAGAAGACGTGGCAAAGCCTTCTATCCTCAAGGATATCCCCAGGAAATACTCCCGCTATGGTATTCCCCTCGATCTTTTTCTCCACGAGTTAGAGCACCTGCCTTCTCCTGATCTTGTTCTCATAACCTGTACAATGACCTACTGGTATCCTGGGATTCAACTTGTTGTAGAACTTATCAGGAAGAGATTTGGCCGAGTTCCCGTTATTTTGGGAGGAGTTTACCCCACACTTATGCCTGAGCATGCAAAGAGCTCTTGTGGTGCAGATATCGTTTTTCAAGGGCCAGGGGAGAAGAGAATCCTGCCTCTTCTAAGGGAAGTTTTAGGGGATAACTCCTGCCCAGAATATCAGTTTGAAACCCTTGATGATGTTCCCTGGCCTGCTTTTGAGCTGTTGAGGAGTAAAGAAATCCTCCCTGTTCTAACATCAAGAGGCTGTCCTTTTAAATGTACTTTTTGTGCCGCCCCTTTACTTTGTAAAAACTTGGAGCAAAGAATGCCCTCTTCTGTGGTTTCTGAGATAGTATACAACTACCAGAAGCATAAAACCCGAAACATTGCTTTTTATGATGATACTCTTCTCCTCAAGAAAAAACGCCATATTATCCCTTTATTGAAGGAAATCATCCAGAGAAATCTTCCTCTGGTTTTTCACACGCCCAACGGCCTTCACGTGAAGGAGATTGATTCTGAGATGGCTTCTCTTTTTAGAGAAGCAAACTTTCAGTCCCTCTTCCTCAGCCAGGAATCACTCGATAAAAATGTGCTGGAGAAAGCATGTCCGAAAGTTTCAGAAGGTGACTTAGAGAAGGCATTGGTCCACTTGGAGAGAGCGGGTTACAGCCGCAAAGGGATAAATGTTTATCTCATTGTTGGGCTGCCAGGGCAGGATATTTCTGGCATTAGAGAGAGCATCCTCCATGTTCGCCAGCTTGGTGCCAGACCCAGGTTAGCTTATTTTTCTCCCATCCCCGGCACTGAAGAATGGCAATATCTCGTTGAGAATGGATATTTAGTCCGTGATGCTGATCCCCTCCTTCATAACAAACTGACATTTCCCTATCTTGGCTGGAGTGTTTCTCCCCGGGATTTTAAATCCCTAAAAGAGCTTGTGGATAAGCCTCTTGCTGCTTGAAGCGCAAAGATAAAGATAATGTTTGAAGCAGGCGCAAAGTCAGAAACGGAGGTTCAGGCCTATTCTAAGCACCCTCGTTCCAGAAAGAGAAGTAATCTTTTTGTAGTTTTCGCTTAGAACTCGGGTGCCCTGAGTTGTATTTTCAGCATCTGGAAACCAGAAGCCGCCGTCATTTTTAGAAATAAAACTGTACCTTTTTCCAAAGGCATTTAAAATATCAACGTACATACTTATCCTTCCAGAGTCTCCAAACCTAAACTCCTTTTCAATTCTTAGATCAAGGTTGCTGTAAGGTTCAGCTCTTCTCGTTCCTGGCTTTTCCAGAAGAACCGTTGCTGGCTCGTCGTAAGCATTATTTCCCTGGACCCAGGATAAAGGGGGAATAATGGTAACGCTTCTGGTCAATGGAGTGCCGCTCAGATAGGTGTAATAGAAGCTCGCAAAGAAATCGTAGGGAAGCTTATAAGTCCCTATAAGCTTCAGGGCAAGAGGTCTGTCAAAGTCGAGGCTCGAATCTTCTGGAAGGTTAACAAGCAAAGAATTAGGATTATCTGCTGCTCTTGAAAATCCCGAGCTAGCGTCGTAATTTAAGCCTATGTTCCCCGTGGCTTTGCTGATGACCAAAGATCCGTATAACTGCAAATTGTTTAACATTCTTTTTTTGAATGCTATCTCTAGGGCCTGGTACTTTCTGTTTAACTCAGGAACATTTTTCAGCTGATAGAAGAGAACCGGTGTGTTCGCAGATCTGTAATAAGCGCTGACCTGAGTATCGGGAAAGCCATCAACTTCGGGGACAATCGTTTCGAAAGGTATCCACCAACCTTGCGTATCCCGGTCGATCGTGTACCAGTCTTTATCAGAGTCAGGGTCGTAGAGAACATTTTCAATAATGTTTCGTTTGGTTTTATAGATATAATTTATTCTGATGGAAAAATCTTTGAACAGCTCCTGGTGGAGCCCGATTGTAAATTCATCTGTGTAAGGAGATTTTGTATCTGGAGCTACCCTTTTTTTATAGTCCTCTTCGCTATACGACCGCAAGTCTTCGGGATAGAGAGTATAGGTATCGTCCACATCTACCACGCCATCCATGTTTTCATCGAACCAGTAGAATTGATGAGAGCGGAGAGCATAAAAAGGATTTAGAGGTCTGAGATAGTCCAGCATCAAGTATTCTGTGTAGCGAGAAAAGGAAGCTTTGAAGACATATTTTCCATTTCCCAAGATGTCAAAGCTTAAGCCAAAGCGGGGCGACAAAGCGTTCCAGACCATTATATTTCGCCATTCTGGAACTATAGTTGCGCCATAAGGATTCGCACCATAGAGTGGTTCGATTAATTCTTCGCCGATTTTTAAGGAAACAGGATTTCCGCATTCTCCTTTCTCGCTTAAAAGGAGCTTGGTACTGCTCCGGTCGAATCTCAGACCTAAAAACAGGGTCAATCTTCTGCCAAAAGAGATTGAATCTTGAGCATATAAGCTTAATCTCGTGAGCTCGTTCTTGCTTAATCCTCTTTCTAATTTTCCTGTAATGGAAAAAGAAATTTTTCCTTTATCGACTGGATTGCCTGTTACCGGAGATATGGCCTGGCCGAAATAATTAGGGTCAAAATAATAAGGATTTCCATAAAAGTAGTGTTGCGTCAAGTTATCTGTTTTCCACGTAGTCCATTTTCCGGAAGCATATTCGTACTCTGCTCCTACTTTGAACTCGTGATCTCCCAAAAAGCTATCTTGAAGCCGAGTTAGGTATCCTCCTATCTGAAATCTTTCTTTCATTTGGGATTCGTTAAATCCAGCACTCCCCCAGAAATGTCCTGTTCCCTCGTTGAAATATTGCGGATTATCTCTCCATTTTTCATCCAGCCTCAGAGGAAGGCTGTGATGAGTGTAGCCTGCTTTTATGTCTCCAAAGGTATTTTGATCGAAGATATAGTTTAGCGATCCTGATGCAGTGAAGTTTTTTTCAAGACCCAGGATTCGCGTGGCTTCTTCTGGCAAATTCCAGCTTACAGGGGATTCAAACACTGATCGGTTGCGATCATAATAGCTAAACATTCCTGTTACTTTAAGCTCGGGAATAAACTGGCTGGTCAGTTTGAAAAATCCCATTTTTTCGTTACCGTGCCAGCTGAATCTTTGGTGGCTGTTACCCTGAGGATCGGTCCAGGGAATAAAAGTGGTAGTTTGAGATAAAGAGCTAAAGCGTGCATTCGTGAAAAACCATAGCCTATCTTCCAGCAGTGAACCTCCTAAAGAGAAAGAGAAGTCCGCCAAATATCTATCCAGCGGTGGGGGAGAAGCTCCTGTCTCGCTTATTTCCTCGAATGACCTCAAGGTGCCTGCAAATTTTTCATCTGTATAATACAGATTGATGTCCCCTCTGAATCTATTTCCACCTGATTTGGCAACGATATTGATGTATCCTCCCTCAGTGAATCTGACTTGTGCAGGATGGGCAGCGGTTTCTAATTCCACTTCATCAATAATATCAAAACTTATATTGGTGAGGAGATGCATTCCCGAAGGATCGTTCATGATCACGCCATCAAGGGTGTAGATGTTGGCCCGGACAGTGGAGCCATGAACACTGGACGTTTTTTGATAGGGAACGTAATCTTGAGTTACACCAGCCGCAGAGTTGATGATCTCATGGAGGTTTCTAGCGAAAGGAATATTATTCAGGAGGTCTTTGTCTATGTTTACAGAAGTTTTTGTCGATTCTTCATCTAATGCTGGCGTAGGAATAATGCTTCTGATTTCTTCTTCGATCGGAGTCGCCTCCATGGTTATATCGAGGTTTATTGTCTTTCCAACCCTGACGATGATATCCTCTATGATTACCGTTTTAAATTCGGGCTTTTCTGCCATGATTTTGTAGATACCAGGAGGAAGACCAGGGAATCTGATGGCACCTGTTTTTGAAGAGAGATAAGTCCGAATGCCTAACATGGCTGGTGAAGAAACATAGATGAAGGCGTCCAGTATAGGATTTCCTTCCTTATCAGTTATCTTCCCTTTAATGGAGCCTGTTTGTCCTTGAGCAAAAGCTCTGGAGGTTATTCCCGTCGGGAGAGATAGAATCAATAGAAATATGAATATTTTCTTTCCCACTTTGTATCTCCTTTTTTTACTCATCCTATTAAACCGGATCTTTCTTTGATCTTTAACATGTAATATCTTTTTTTTCTTTTTATTGACTCTTTAAAATAGTAGACTATAGAGTAAGAGTCAAGATACCAAGAACTAATATAAACACAATATATATTTTTACAATGTCATTGCGAGCCCTGAAAGGGCGTGGCAATCCTCCGTTGCGAGTGAAACGAAGCAATCTCATAAAAGAATTAGATCGCCTAGCCCGTTCCGAGCGAAGCGAAGGAATCTTCTTCGCTCCTCGCGATGACATTGGAATAATCGTGTTTGTATTAGAAAATAGCTAAAAATTAAGATGAATAGCGCAAAGCACAGAGTACACATGGAGTACCGCCTATATGTAGGGGCCTGATTTATCTGGTGTAGGTGTTTGATTTATCAAACACACATTATTGCAGACCGGATTTTGCCTTCTATCAAAGAAAAAGAAATGATTGCTTCGATTGAAAATTTTTTGGCATAAAAATTGCATAAAGATTTTTATACGATTCTATTATTATGTCTTGAATTTATTTGCGGTTCAATTTAACTTATTAGATGGAGAAGATACCAATATTAAGATAATCAAGGAGTACACAGGTGAAAAAGAAATTATCCTTTTCTCTCCTTATAATAATAACTGCTTTTTTCCTTTATGGAAGTAAGAAGAAAGAAACCAGCAATATCCCCCCCAGATATCAAAAGTGGCTGGAAGAGGAAGTCGTTTATATCATGGCTCCGATTGAGAGAGACGTTTTTCTTAAGCTTGAGACAGATCGAGAAAGAGACCTTTTCCTAGAAGCTTTCTGGAAGCACAGAGATCCTACTCCAGGCACACCGACAAATGAATTCAGGCAGGAGCACTATCGGCGAATAAATTATGTCAACCATTTTTTTGGAAGGGGAATACCTAAGCCAGGCTGGAAAACTGATAGGGGAAGGATCTACATCATTCTGGGCGAACCCAATGATATACAAAGGTTTGAGGGGAAGACTACGGTTTATCCCACTGAAATATGGTTTTATCAAGGCCTTACCAAGTTCGGTCTTCCTCCAGGCTTTCACGTTGTTTTTTTCCAGCATGGAAGCTTTGGAGAGTTCAAAATTTACAGCCCCCTCAAGGACGGCCCCCAGGCATTGATGACATCTTATTGGGGGGACCCTATGGATTACTTAGCTGCCTACAATGAGCTGAGGGAGATGGAGCCAGAGTTGGCCCAGGTTTCTTTGTCTCTAATCCCAGGAGAAGGTGGAGCTGCTGTTATAGGCCGGCCCTCCCTGTCTTCGGATTTATTGCTGCAGAGAGTTGAAACCACTGCCATCAGACAGATAGAGGAGAAATATGCCAAAAAATTTCTCGAGTACAAAGACATCGTGGAAGTGGAGTATACAGCCAACTATATCGATTGTGATTCTCTGGTCAAAGTGATTAAAGACCGCTCAGGATTTTATTTTATTCACTATGCCATTGAACCAGCCAAGCTTTCTGTGGGCCAATACGAGAATAAATATTACGCTAACCTGAAACTTAACGGCACTGTTTCCAACCTGGAAGGGAAAAACATATACCAATTTGAAAAAAACATTGCTCTTGATTTTGATGAAGAACAAATGAAGAGCATAAGGCGCCAGCCGCTGCTTATTCAGGATATGTTTCCTCTTATCCCCGGTAATTACAAGCTTTCCATCCTGGTTAAAAACGAAACATCCAAAGAATTTACTTCTCTGGAACGAAATCTCGTCATTCCGCAGGATGAGGAAGCCCTCCAGATGACTTCGCTCATTTTAGGTTACAGGATTAAAAAGAGCACGCCACAGCAAAACAGGTTGCGGCCGTTTCAAGCAGGAGCATACCAGGTTTACTTCCAGGCGAATAGAGTCTTTCTCAAGGATGACGATTTGATCATAGTTTTTCAGATTCATGGCCTGAGCGGAGATTTGAGAGAGAAAGGAGAGGTCAAATTTACCTTCCTTAAAAGCGGAGAAGAATTTCTGTCTAAAAATAGAAAAGTCACAGAATACCAAGACTTGCCAAATATTCTGGAGCAGTTTGATCTTAGCCAATTCCCTCCAGCTCACTACAGGGTTCAAGTTTCTCTTTTTGTTGATGGGCAGGAAGTCCTTTTTGATAGCGAAGAGTTTGATATTACGCATCTTGAAGCCATAGCGCGTCCCTGGGTTTATTCTAAAATCTCGCCTGACACCCAAGATCCTCTCCATTTTTACTTGATCGGAACCCAGCTTTTCAACAGCGGCAAAATAGACGAGGCTCGAGTCAATCTGGAGAAAGCGTTCCAGAAAAAGCCAGATTCAGTTGATTTTGCCTTGAACTTGGCCCAGACTTACATGGTCTCGAACGAATTCAAAAAGGTTGAATCTGTGCTGATTCCTTTTCTAAACCAGCCGCAGCCGCCAAAATACGAGGTGTTTTTTATGATGGGCAAAGCCTACCAGAGTTTGGGAGAATTAAGCAAGGCAATCGATGTACTTGATAAAGCCATCTCTCATTATGGAATAAATATCAATTTATTAAATACAATCGGTGAGTGCTATTTCCAGTTGGGTGAGCCGGATGCAGCCCTAGTAGCTTGGCAAAAATCCCTGGAGATAAACCCGAATCAGCCTCAAATCAAAAAGAGTGTCGAGGCTTTAAAGGAGAAAAAATGAGTCATTCATTAAATTTAGAGAAAAAATCCAAAACCATCCCCTTGGCTCTTTGTTTCCTCCTTCTATCCAGTTCCTTTCTCGTTTTCCTTTCTTCCTCCTGTCGCCTTTATAATTTAGAGCGCAAGTTAAACCCTGTAAATGCTGATTTTCTCTCCAAGGTCAGGTATATCATTACCAAAAAAGAGAGAAAAATTTTCCTTGAGCTTCCTGACTCGGAAAAGGAGCAGTTTATAGAAGAATTCTGGGAGCGTCGTGACCCTGATGCAGATACCGAAGAGAACGAGTTTAAAATGGAGTATTTCAACCGTATAGAAAAAGCAACTGAACTTTTTGTAAGCGAAGCAAAACCAGGATGGTTGACCGACAGGGGAAGAATCTACATCCTTTTTGGTCCGCCCACGGATAGGATAAGATATCCTATGGGAGGAGATCCCTACAGCCGCTGCCGGGAGGTCTGGTACTACGGAGCTTTCCCTGTCGTCTTTATTGATTCAACCTGCACGGGGATTTATTCGCTGGTTACCTATGACCTGTCATCTATGCGTGAGCTTAACCTGATGTATATGCATGAGCTCAGCAAAGCCCAGGAGCGTGCCCAGCTTACTTTTGGAAAGGAAAAAAGATTTTTTGATTTCAAATGGAGGGTAAAGAAAGATGTTGTCGAAACGGACAGAGTCGAAGGCACCATCACCATCGAGATACCCTTCGGAAATATCTGGTATAAGTCTGAAGGTGATACGTTGGAGACTGTGCTTGATGTCCGCCTGGAGTTGACGGATTCTGAGGGTAGCGTCATCTGGGAATATGAAGAGGCCTTTGAGATCGCGATAAAAGAAGACGAGCTTAAAGATAAACAAAACAAAATGTACGAAATGGAGATCCCTTTAGTCTTGGAGCAAGACTTAGAGAAGCTTCGTCAGGGAAAAAACCTGCTTCATGCTCTCATCATAAACAGAACAGGTGGTGAAGAGCTGAAAAAGGTAATGGAATTCCGTTTATAGGAGGAAGGAGATGAAAAAACCTTTAGCTTTATTCATGGGAATAGTTTTATTGGCTTTTTGCCTTACTCTTCCTTCAGGCTTTGCTCAGGAGATGTATCTTGAGGAGAACAGGGCCTGCAGCTATCTTGAAAAGGGCCAGGTTGATGAAGCAATTCTTCTTCTAAAAAGAAAGCTCAGGAGGTATCCCAACAACTTTGACTGCCATCTCTATCTGGGTTTGGCCTACTATCTTCAGGGAGATTTTGAAACATCGATGAAGACGCTGAATAAAGTTGAGTTTGAAACAGAAAGATTGGAAAAAGCGAAGGCTACTATGTCGGCAGGAAAGAAGATGGAAGACTTCAGTCAGGAAGATGCCTACCTTATCCAAGGCGGGGGATTGGTGTTCACCAAGGGAAGAAGAGGAGTTATGAAATTTGCTCTGGGAATGCTTTATAGAAAAAACGAGGATTTCAAAAGTGCCAGCAAGAGGTTTAGTGAAGCATTAAAATATAAGTACCCAGAGTTAGAAGCAAGAAAACAGCTTCTTGTTGTTCATTGCCACCTTAAAGACTACAAGGAAGCAAGGAAACAGCTTGATAAGATAATTAAAGCTGGTGAGGCAAGTGATGAATTGCGCTTCCTGGAAGGCTTTGTCGGTAATTACCTCAAGGATGAGGCTAAAGCTATCGAAAATTTTTCAAAGACTTCGGAAATTTTTCCTGAAGCTAAACGGAATCTGGCGACAGTCTATTATAACCAGGGAAGCTACGATAAATCTCTTGAGATCTGGGAGAAGATTTTAGAAGTGGAGCCTGAGGACAGGGGAGCCCTGCTTACTGCGGCAAGAGCCTATTTTCACCTTGGTCAGAAGGAAAAAGCCCAGGAATACTTCGACAAGATGGGCCTGACGATGGAAGTGGAAAAATATTCCCCTAAAAAAATGCCCCTTATTCTTGTTGACTTTTATACGGAAGTCAAGTTTGATTTCCAATGCCAAGCCTTGGATTGACTTATCCAATCTAGCTGATTATACAAGTCTCGCTTCTCCGTCTTGAATTTTAGGAAAACATAAAATAAAATAAGGTCTCCGAGGATTTGTGGAAAATCATTGAAGAATTTCAAGCAAAAAAGTCTAATAATTAAAGAAGCATGATAGTATTCTTAAAGTTTTAGGGAGGAATTAATGAGAAGCAAAAATATATTCTTTATATTAATAGTATTTGTTCTCTGCCTAAGTCTCTCTCTGACTCTTCCCGCCCAGCAGGGACGTGGAAAGGGAAGGCTTCGGGGAGAGGTTCATGATGAAGTTGGCAATCCAATAGAAGGAGCGAAAATTGTCGCCCAGCATCTTCAGTATAAAACCACCTTTACCTCGGAGTCTGACGGGAAGGGGAACTGGGCTGTAGCCGGGCTGGGAACAGGATATTTCCGCATTACTGCGTCCAAAGAAGGATATGGAACTGTCTACCACGAGATGAGAGTCAGCCAATTTTCAAAACAGAATCCTCCTCTTAGTTTTACCTTAAGGAAGATCCAGGTGGCTGAGATGAATATGCCAGCCATTGAGGACGAAGGGTCGGTAGTGCTTTTCGAAGAAGGGATAGAGCTTTATGATCAGAAAAAGTATGCTGAGTCAGTCGCAAAATTTGAGGAATTTATCGGGAAGAACCCCACAGTTTATCAGATTAACATCAATATCGGCAATTGTTATCGAGAAATGGGTGAATATGATAAAGCCATTGAAGCCTTTAATAAGGTTTTGGAGAATGTAAAAGAAGAGAAAGAGTCCATTGAAGGAGATGAAGGCGCCGCCAGAGCTCTGGCGGGTATCGGAGAAACCTATTTTAAGCAGGGCGACCTGGAGAAAGCGAGCGAATATTTAAAGCAGGCTGTAGATATTTTCCCAGAGGACGAAGCTCTGGCTTTTAATGTTCAAAGAGAGTTGGGCTCCTCCCCACAGGCAATTAGGTTACGCTTATTTGAATAAAGGCAATTATAGGCTCGCCGTCGATAGCTTGAAGAAATTTGTGGAATTAGCTCCTGACGATCCCCAGGCTGAGAATATTAAGAATCTAATTCCAAGGCTGGAACCTCTAACACTATCAGTTACGCTGACATAAACAAGATTCCTTCCCGGAGGTAGTGAGAAATCCCATTCCTTGTGGATTTGAGCTTTATTTTTGATCATTCTCTTCAGCTGATTTTTGGAAAGAGTGCGGGAAAATGGCTCTCCCTTTTGTGAGACTCTGAGATTCTGACTGTCTATCACTTCAGCCGAGATCATTAAATCACAGATATAATTCTCTCCTTCCTGTCGAATGCCCACCCTTGAGTAGGGAACATTGATGGAAAGAGAAACTAAACAGCCAGCTTTTCCTTCTTCTATTTCTAGAGAAACATCATAATCGAAGATAGCCAGTGCCTCATAACCTCTTCCATCCATCTCAATTTCGCCCTGCCACTGGTATTTTGCCATGTCTGGCTCGTCCCAAGTCGGAGCAGCCATGGAAAAGGGAGTGATTTCCACGTTTGTGGTGAGCTTGTATTCTCCTGTCCCGTGGAAGTCGACGAAAACAAGACGCAAGGGCCCGGAGAAGATCTCGGGATAGTTATCATATACCCAGATTTCAGTTGGCCTTTCGGTGAGAGTCCCGGTTTCTAATGTGCTTGCTTTAACATATTTATTTTCTTCATAAGGAACATCTCCCATGGCTTTTCTAAGGATGTTTGTCGGCTGCCCCAAAAGAATATAAATCCTTCCTCTGTCAGTTTTCCAGCCAGGCTTTCCTGCGCGAAAAGCTTTATCTGCCGTAGCTAATCGTGTGTAATAGGACTGACGGAATTCGTTTATTGGAGTGGAAGGGTCTGGATCACGCCTTGCCCAGAAGTCCCTGATAAAATCTCCCCTATCTTCAGGAGGCATTTCCCGGAATATTTTCTCTTCCACAGGGAGGATGACGTAGCCGATGTAGTCCAGGAACTTTTGGCTTTCAGGATCAAGGGATACTTTTCCAGGACCTTTGCTGGCACAGTAAACAAGGAGAAGGCACAGGCTTAAGCATATTGTTAATTTTATGGCAGTTGACATCTTTTTCATTATTCCTCCAGTTTAACTCCTTAGCTAAATTATAATTTTACTCCACCCTTGTTGAAAATAAAAGGGGAACGGGAAAAAGGGGAAAAAGGAAAAAAAGTAGCCTGTCCCCTTTTTGGAAAAGGTAAAAAAAAGAGGGGAGGAATTCTCCTCCCCTCTTTGAATATCTACTCGAGCGTCTCTTCTTAGAACGTGAAGCGCAGGCTGACCTTGAAAACTCTGTTTCCGTAGGCGCCGGTTATATCGCCGTAAGTTCCGAATCTTTCAAAAGTTGGGTTAGCAGGATCGCTGTAGTCGACATAGCCGCCCGGGTTACCGGTGATATTAAGGCCGCTTCTGCCTAAGGCGTTGATAATATCGACATAGCCGCCTATGGTGCCGAAATCTCCGACGGGGAATCTCTTCTCTATTCTAAGGTCAAGGGTAGTTATTGGTGCATCGCGTCTGGTTCCGTCCAGTTCTGTAGGAACGCCGATTGCTTCGCCAGGATCCCAGTACATGGGATCATCGGGAATATAGACTGTAATCGTTCTCCTCCAGGGTGCGCCGCTTGTGTGGTTGAAATAGCCGCTGAGGACTATATCAAGAGGCAGGATAACCGTGCTCTGGAGTTTGATGTTGATGGGCCGGTCATAGTTAAGCCTTCCGCCATCATAGATGAAGGAATTAGGAGTGTCAAAAGTACCACTGGCGCCGTAGGAATTGTTGTAATCGCCACCGATGTTGCCCCAGGCTTTGCTCCAGGTTAGAGATCCGAGAAGCTGCCATCTGTTGGACATCCTCTTGTTGACGAGGAGCTGAAGAGCCCAGTATTTTCGGTAGGAGCCCTCGACGTTTGTCAGAAAATAGTGAATATCAGGGGCGGTGTTGAGACGGGCGTAGCAGGAGGATGTGATGTCATCATCTGTTCCGAAATCGCCATCATCTCCAGGATCAGCGAAGGTATATTCTGTCCAGTAAGGACTGTTCGGACGGTAACCTTGCCAGGCTAAATCCCTTCCTAAACCGAAATCATTGACGTCTTCAAAGACATTCGATTTCTTCTTGTAGGTGAAGACGAGGGCCATGCTGAAGTCTCTGGCCATTTCTCTTTCAATACCGAAGGTGAATTCGTCAGTGTAAGGAGCGGTTCCATCAGTGTCAATTTCGTCTTCTAAAACATAGTCACGCGGATCAACCGGCAAGTAACGAAACTCGAATCTATCCGTAGTTTCAATGAGGAAATCATTGTCATCGTCGAACCAGTACCAACCACCGCTATTTGGATACATGGGGTTGGCAAGAGAGAAATACTGGATCATCAGGTATTCGTTGTACCTTGACCAGGAGCCTCTGATTGAAGTCTTGCCGTCTCCAAAAACATCATAGGAGAAGCCGATACGGGGTGAGATGTGACTCCAGCTCAGGACTTTTTGCCCTGGAATATCCCATTCATCGTACACTGTTGTTGGAGTTGCCGCTATCAGTAAAGGAAGAACGCCGTAAGGGTCTGGGGTTGCGGTGTGATGCTGATCGTCGAGACTTCCAGTGCTTGTGTCATACCGTACTCCCAAATTCAAAGTCAGGCGATCCTTGATGGTCACGCTGTCCTGGAAGAAAAAGCCATAATGTTTCATAAACTCTGATTCGACACTACTGCCTTCCGTTGGTCCACAGATACGAGCGTAGATACGGTATCTATAGGGCTCGGTAGCAGTAGGATAGGAAGGACCTCCTGCGTAAGTGTAAATCATCCACGGATTTTCTCTCCACCAGTCCCAGTTGCCATCTGTAAATTCGTATTCAGCTCCGATTTTCATTTCATGGCTGGCGCCAAAGAGATCGTCCTGGAAGATGGTGGCAACGATTGAAGGATTGAACCTGTGGCGGATATATGTTTCCTCGAAGCGCGGGTTGTTCCTGTAGATTCCAAAGTATCTGTCGTAGAGCTGGGGAGCAGCTGAAATGGCATAATCGCTGTAAGGAATAGGGAAATCGCGGGCGATGTATCCCAGGCGGGCATCGATGAACAGGTTCTGGCTGAAGACCCAGTTGAGCTGGGAGCTTATGGTATGTCCCATTTCTTTGTCCCATTTGGTGGTAGAGGTTACATCCAGGTTAGATCCGATGCGGTTGGTGTAGAATTCTTCAGTGATGATAGCCAAGTTATAGGTTGTCATCAGGCGAATGTTGGGAGCGAGCTGGAGGGTTATTTTGCCAAATACATCATATTCGTCATGGGGAGCTTCATCCAGAGTGTAAACTCTTTGTCCAGCAGCAATAGTGTCATCCCAGACAATGTGGTTGAAATCTCGAGCCCATTTGAAAAAGCGACCGTTGGTGAAAAACCAGACGCGGTCTTTAATGACAGGTCCGCCTACAGACAGGGAGAAGTCTTGCCACTTATTCCAGCCAGCCGGTTTTGTCAGGCCTACCGCTATCAGGTCCTCCTCGTTCAAAAGACTCTTCTGCATGTCTTCGTTGTAGTATTCCGCGGTCGCAGCACCGTGGAATTCATTCCCGCCAGATCTGGTAACGATGTTGATGAATCCGCCGTCGGCAATACCAACTTCTGCCGGATGTCCGCTCAGTCCAAACTCAACCTCTTCATAAACATCGATGTTGATGTTTGTCATGGGGTACATGACCACCGGGTCGTTGATGCTGAGTCCGTCCAGTGAATACTGGTTGCCTCTAACTGTACCTCCCTGGATGTAGGATGTGCGGCGGTAAGTCACTTCTTCGGATATAGAGCCGGGAATGGAGTTTAGAACATCATAGAGGTCTCTGGCCATCGGGATGTTATAGATAAAGCTCTTGGAGAAGTTAACCGCTGTTTTGGAGGTCCTCACGTCTACTGTAGGAGACTCTCCGACAACAGTGATCTCCTCTTCCAAGGTGGCCATCGCCATGGTAACAGTAACGGCAGTCGCTTTACCAACGCTAACGAATAGTCCTTTTCTGACAATAGTATTAAACCCGGGAAGCTCAAGGGTGAGTTGGTAGCCGCTGCCAGGAGGAAGTGAGGGGAAGCGGAAGGCTCCAGCTTCGGTGGTGACATAGGCTATTTTTCCCTGTAATGCAGGTCCTTCGACTGTAACCGTAACTCCGGGAAGAGCATTTCCTTCGTTATCCACAACTTTTCCTGTGAGGGCTCCGGTCAGTGCACCTTGGGCGCATAGAATTGAAGTGAGTCCGATGACAAATAAAGCAGCCATCAGGACTTTAAGTGATTTCGCTATCAATTTTACCTCCTTGGTCAAATTGATTTTTAAGGAGTTTTTCCTATCCTGCTTTCGCAGGATGCCCTCTCCCGGCTTTCAGAGAAAGTTTAGGGAGAACCTGTTGAGATTTTTGATTCTTTTTCCCTCTCCTGTTACCACCTCCTATGCAAAATTATTAATTTCATTTTTAACATAGATTGCAATTTCCATGCCAATAATATTAGTCTTCTAATTTATTGAAAATAAAAGATTTATATTATTTGCTAGATTGATTGAATTTTATAAAATATTTGTGTGAGATAAATAAAATACGGTTGTTTATAAACCGTAAGTTACTGATTTAAAATCAATTATCATAATTAGGGAAGTGTAATTAATGCAGAATAACGTATAATATATTATATATAGAGAGTAACATATACAGTTTGAAATTTTAAAGCTAAAATAATAATAAAAGCGGGAGGCTGAATTAATCCAAAAAAATGAATTTGATTCAATTTTTTGATTTTTTTATTTGGGTCGGATCAGATTGGATTGGATTAAACCTGGAGAGCTTTTATTTTTTTATCTCAACGATGTCTAATTTGCGGAGTCTTTTTTGCTGTATATTATCACGAACTGAAAAATAGATTTCGTTTTTTCCTATATTCAAAGGAACGACAAAGCTTTCCATGATAGTGTATCTTTGTGAGATATTTGTCTTAAGATTT
>SMTZ1_10007621_pt1 | contig 22509 bp, 23 predicted proteins | sample DeeMarSWOR136_30_FD_25667 | JGI IMG/M metagenome (IMG submission 25667) | reverse complement strand
CATGCTATGCATTTTTCCGAGTCTATAAAAGGCGTAATGGCTTCAACGGTTACGCTTCCCTCTGCCATGAGAATGCTTGCTCGGGCTGCTGCAGCGCTTGCTTGTGTCACGCTGTCTTTGATGTCTTTAGGAGCTTCCGCGCAACCAGCAAGAAAGACGCCTCCGGTTGGGGTGTCAACAGGTCTAAGTTTTGGATGAGCTTCCATGAAGAAGCCGTCTGAAGTCTTGGACAATCTTAAGAGTCGCTGAACTGCACCGCTGTCATCCCTCGGCTTGAGGCCTATCGAGAGAACTACCATACCCACATTTACTTTGAATTTCTTTTTTTCAAGGGTGTTTTCCCCAATTAGATACAAGTTGTGGGATTTTCTATCCTCAGATATTTCAGCTGGTAATCCACGGATGAAGATGACGCCTTCTTTTTTTGCTCTTCTGAACAGGTCTTCGAAGCCTTTCCCAAATGAACGAATATCTACGTAAAAAACATAGATTTTGACGTCTGGCCAATGCTCTTTAATGAGTAAAGCATCCTTTATAGTATTCATACAGCATACGTTGCTACAGTACGGGTTACCTTTTTGCTCAGAGCGAGAACCTATACACTGAATGAATGCAACCGTTTTCGGAATAGACATGTCACTAGGTCGGACTAGTTGACCGCCAGTAGGTCCCCCAGCATTTATAAGCCGCTCAAACTCTAACGAGGTTATTGTATTGGGAAACCTCAGGTAGCCATATTCCTTCAAGACTATAGGATCATAAACATCTAACCCCGTAGCCACAATGATTGTTCCAACTTCAAAGGAAATTTCTTCGCCTCTGTCATTGAAATTTATGGCATTAGGTCCGCAAACCTCTTTGCATCGTGCACAAGTATTCTCGCCGAGGCCTATACAAGATTTTTCGTCAATTAGATAGCGAGCGGGAACGCTCTGAGCGAAAGGGATGTAGATTGCTTTTCGTGAGGCGAGTCCCAACTCGAATTCGTTGGGAACCTCCACCGGACATACATCAACGCAATCGGCACAGGCTGTGCAATCCTTGGTAACATATCTAGGTCTTTTTTTAACCTTGACGATGAAGTTTCCGATGTAACCTGAAACTTCAGTGACTTCACTGTTGGTCAGCAATTCGATGTTGGGGTGCTTACCCACATCCGACATTTTTGGAGCAAGGATACAAATAGAACAGTCCATTGTGGGAAACGTCTTGTCGAGTTGGGCCATTCTTCCGCCTATGCTGGGGCTTTTCTCTACAAGGTAAACTTTGTAGCCAGTATCCGCTAAATCTAAGGCTGCTTGGATACCTGCTACTCCTCCTCCAATAACCAATGCTTTCCTTGCTACAGCAACAACAGCTTCTTCTTGAGGCTCCAGAAGAATCGCCTTTGAAACTGCAATGCGAACCAAATCTTTGGCTTTTTCAGTGGCTTTTTCAGGCTCGTATAAGTGTACCCAGCTACAGTGTTCCCTGATATTAGCCATCTCGAACAAATACTTGTTTAATCCCGCTTCCTCGCAAGTTCTTCTGAAGGTGGGTTCATGGAGTCGAGGAGTACATGAAGCAACCACCACTCTTGTAAGCCCATTTTTTATTATGTCTTTTTTTATCGTTTCCTGTCCAGGGTCCGAGCAGGTGTACAGGTTATGCTTAGAGACTACAACGTGGGGAAGAGTTGAAGCATATTTTGCTACTTCCTCGCAGTTTACTGACCCAGCAATATTCTTTCCGCAGTGGCAAACATAAACTCCAACTCGAATATCTTCGTTGGATTTAGACTCACTTTTTGGCGTTTCCATTTTCTCTCCCTTGACCTTTTTCATAAATCTTGAGTGGCTTCAGCGAGGCGCCTCTCAGATAAGCGTCTATGGAAATTCCCGCTTGTTTTCCAGCTGCTAGGGCTTCCATTAGGCTTCCTGGTCCGACTACTACGTCTCCCCCTGCGAAAATGCCCAGCGAAGTTGTCTCCAAAGTAAAAGGGTCTACTGCTACTGTTCGCTCCTCAGTGATTTCAACCGTTTCAGGCAGAAAGGCTGTATTGGGAAATTGACCTATTGCAATTATTATGTTGTCAGTTTTTATTTCGAATTCAGTATCCTGAATTGGAACTGGGCGTCTGCGACCAGTTTCATCCGCCTCGCTCAACTCGTTTTTTAAGCATTCAATTGCAGCTACTTTACCATTTTCGCCTATGATTCTTTTAGGAGTGATTAAGAAGTCAATTTTTACTCCTTCGTCTTCAGCCTCTTTTATTTCCCAAGGATTTGCGGGCATTTCCTCTTTTGATCTTCTGTATATAATTGTGGCTTCTTTTGCCCCAAGTCTCAGAGCAGTTCTGGCACAATCAACAGCAACGTCGCCTCCGCCGATTATTGTAACCTTGTCCGATACTTCGATTTCTTTCATATTCGCTTTTTCCAGAAAATCAAGGGCATGAAAGACACCCGTCAATTCTTCTCCTTTTATCCCGAGAATTCTCTCTTTAGAAGCCCCTGTAGCTACAAACAACGCGTTGTAGTCTTGAAAAAGTTTTTCTACTTTCAGGCTTTTACCGATAACCACATTCGTCTTTATTTTCACTCCCAAATCGTTTAGGCATTTTATTTCGAAATCAACTATTTTCTTTGGAAGGCGATATTCTGGAATGCCTTTTTTTAACATTCCACCAGATGAGGACGAAGCCTCAAAAACTGTGACAGAATAACCTTTTTTGGCTAAATCTTGGGCTGCTGAAAGCCCTGCAGGACCTGAGCCGATTATGGCGACTTTTGCTGGGTTAACTTTGACGGAAGTTACTTCTTTAGTATTTTCAGCTTCGTAATCGATAATATCTTTTTGAATAGCCTCTGTAACTAATTGCTTGTTGTCTATTGCGCGTTCTGGATGAAAGCAAACATAGCAAGATGAAGCAGGAAAGGGAATATTCTCTCTGATTATTTTCAAAGCTTTGTAGAAGCCTTCCAGATAGTCGTTTTCAACAGCAAATTTTCTAAGGGCTTGAAAAATTTCTGGAAGGCATAGGCTTTGTGGACATCGGTTATAACAACGATAACACCAAGCGCACAGCCATAATTCGGCTGATTTCAGGGTTTCAGCATCGCCTAATGATAGACTGTGAAGCAATGTCCTTGGATTATAGTGTTCGGGGAGTAAATCTGCAACTGGACAACTTGCAGTACAAATACCACATTCGAAGCAGTATTTGAGCTTTTCAAAGTCAAGTATTTGACCTAGAATTTTCTCCAGATTTAACGAAGTTTGGTATACCAAGTTCTTTGCCTCCGTTATTCTTTAGAGTTTCTAGGAGACTCGCCCCTCAGACTGAAGCCCAGCATGAGTGTGAGCGCGTATTTCTAAGTTTGATAGCGTCCACTGACCATTTCATAGTAGTATTGTAGTGTGAAATATTGGATTATTCTTTCTGGTGAAAAAATGGACTTTTATTAAGTTCAGTCACATTAATTGTTACTTAAGCCGATATTTAATGATATTGATTAAGACGTTTTAGAGTCAGTTACAAAAAATGTGACTGTCCTCCACACTAAATGGAACATATGTAACAGATAGAAAGTTCAAATAATGATTCCCTGAAATGCAAAAATTCGAGTTTCAAAGGACCTACGCAAACATTGAAAAAGACAAAACTAATTTATCACAGATTCGCCCTCCTAATTCTATTGAGGCATAATATGATCAAGAAGATTCTTGTGGCTATTGACGGGTCTGAAGCATCCAAACATGCATTGGACTTCGCGGTTGACTTGGCTGAACAGACTTCAGCGGAGATTCAATTATTAACGGTGGTTCCACCTGTGCTCCTTCCCTCTTTAGGTTTCTATAAAGTTAAATCCAAGGCAATCAAAGAATGCACTGACGAGTTGGAAACCATTTTTTGGGAAATATTAGCTAAATCACTAGACGAAGCCCAGAAGAAAAGCCCAAAATTGAAGATCTCAACAAAACTAAAGACGGGAGAACCACACAAAAAGATTGTGGAAACCGCAAAATTAGGGAACTTCGACCTCATCGTTATAGGAAGCAGAGGGCTAGGCAGCAGATTCACGGCTCTCGGCAGCGTCAGCTCCAGAGTTATAGATCAGGCTTCATGTCCCGTAGCAGTAGCCAAATGAAGAAACTAAAAGGCTTACATCTTACCAATCAAAGAAAAACAAAAATGAAAAAGGGATCTGCGGGCGATATCTCCACTTTGATTGGGATTCAAATCACACTCATCCGTATTGAGAATAGAGTGCCCCTTTTCAGAATTTAGCTAACATGAAAACAAAAGCACGGTTTTCAGCGTGGATTCCAAACACACTTGATTGCGTTTTCCTTACAAGCTAACACGCAGGGTGCCTTTCCGCTTTCAGGCTTGCACGGAGAACATGTGTACTTGATGTTTTTGCGTTGCTGCTCTGTCACTGCCGCCACCGTCTTGTCATCCAAATCAATAAACATAGTCACCAATTCAAGGGCGGATTGCGGACACGCCTTCACGCATTCGCCGCAGCCCGTGCATTTGCCCGCGTCAATAACAATGTAGTATTCGCCTGATCCATCGGTGTAGCCGTAATGCGTGATAATAGCCGCTTCACCTCAACTTTTCTGCGCTTTCTCATACAACGCCTTGCCGAACAACGCAGCGCCAATGGCTCCAGCTATCATGGGGTCTAACCCGTTTTCCTGCCAATCAGGCATCGGGAGGCATTTGACGCCAAGCTGCTTTTCTATTCTTGTAACGATGCCGATGTTTTTCGACTGCCCGCCAGTGATAACGAACTCTCTTTCGAGTCCCACTCTCTTGATGAGGTTGCCCATTCTGATGGCCATCGCGTGCGTGTAGGCAGCTAACACTTTTTCTTTAGACCATCCTTTCCGCAGCAGTCCCATGGCTTCGGTTTTCGCAAAGGCCACGCAAGTGCAGCTTACTGGTGGAGGTTCCTCCTCGACTTTTAACGAGACCTCACCTATTTTCTCAATAGGGATTTTTAATAGGTCAGCGAAAACTTCCATTCCTCTGCCTGTGCCAGCCGCGCACTTGTCGTTCATCAGAAACGAGGTAACTCTGCCTGTTTCATCGCAGTGAATGGCTTTTATGTCTTGACCGCCAACGTCCAGTACGGTTCTGACGCTGGGTCCCCAAATGTAGTTCGCGCCTTTTGCGTGGCAAGCAATTTCCGTAATAGCCTTATTAGCCATTGGCACGTTCACTCGTCCGTAGCCTGTTCCAACTATGTACTTGAAGTCATCAAGCCTAAGCCCGGTTCCTTCCATTGCCCAGTCCAAAACTTTTTTAGCGCTGTCAGGGCTGTTTGATCCGGTGCGCATTACACCCCAAGAGTAGACTTCGCCGTCAATCATTATGGTTGCTTTAGAGCCGACCGAGCCAACGTCAACGCCTGCGGTGATTATGTCTTTGTTTTTCCACTTCTTTTCCGAAAAGACCCTGTGGTACTCTTGCCATCTCCAATATTCCACATCTTCCTTTTTCGGGGTTTCTTTCATTTTTACACCTTCTTAACGCGTTTGACGGCAACGAGAGCCGCGCCCAAAGCGCCAGCATACTCTGGATACTCAGGTATTAATACATCAACACCTAGCTTCCTTTTTAAAGATGCGACAAAACCAACATCTTTTGCGACCCCGCCCACCAGCACGACATCAGGATTTACTCCCAGCCTATGCACCATTGACGAAACACGGTCAGCCATGGCGTCAAATATTGCCCGAGCAATCTCAGGTTTTGATTCTTGGCGGTGAATCAAAGTCACCACATCTGACTCGCCGAAGATAACACAGGTGGCGTTTATAGGGCTTGCGCGTTCAGCCTTAAGCGAAAGCGGACCCATATCTTCTAGCTTCACCTCTAAGGCTCGTGCCATGGCTTCAATGAACGCACCAGCGCCCGCTGCGCATCGCTCATTAACGATGAAGTCCACCATGATGCCATTATCGTCGCATTTTACTGCTCTTGCTTCTTCTGCGCCAACATCGATTATTGTTCTGGCGTGGGGAAAGAGGTAGACTCCTGCTTTTGCGTCAGCACCCATCATGCTTATTGTGCTGTTGGAGTTAGGAGCCATGTCCATACCTGAACCGGTAGCAGTAATGTGATTCACATCAGATAAGGATAACATGGCTCTTTTTAACGCTTCGCCAACAGCTTGCTCAGCGGCTTTCGCTGGGTCAAATCCAGAAAAAGCTTTACCGCGAGATATTACCTCGCCATCTTTCAATATGACTGCTTTCACGCTTTGAGTGCCTAAGTCTATTCCAGCTGTTATCATCAACTTCACCGCTATATGTCAATTCGCGCCGAAAGCATTTCCAAGAAGGCTTCAACTCTTGTTTTCATTTGTCCAACGTCTTCCCGTGTGTACTCTGTATCCAAATAGTACACGGGAATATTAATGCGATCTAAGACTTTTTTGACCCGCGTGTACTCCATGGCGTAGAGCATGCAACCACGAACCACATAGTAGATCACGCCTTGGATATTCCACTCTTTAATCTTGTTCAACATCCAGTTGATTCTGTCTTCGTTTCCGTCTGCAGAAGTAAAGCAGGGACACGTGGACGCCATCAAGTATCTTTCGCTTATGGCTTTAAGCATGTCGCTCATCGACCACTCATCCACACCCACAGGATCATACAGAAGCCGCTCACCTGAACAGAGTTCATCAGCGACTAGTATGCCTTGAGGGTTAGCTTCTTCAACTAGCGTGGGAACTTTCCAGTTGTCAGGCCATATCATCGGCGTGCCAGTAACCATGACTCTTGGAGTGTCTGGAGGACAAGCCCAGATTTTCTGCTGTGCTCTTTTTTCAAGTTCGTCACATAGCGCTTCGGTCTTCTCGGTCCAGCGCTCTATGTTATCCCACATGTATGTTTGATTAACTAACATGGCGTCTCTGCCCATGATTACTGGAGAGCCTTTCCTTAGTTCCTGTAGCCTGCGGAAAGCTTTTGTTGCCTTCTGAGTGCGCTCTATGGCGGATTTCAATTGCTTTCCTTTTATTTTATTGCCAGTTAACGCTTCAATTTGTCCTTTCACAGCCTTAATTTCGTCGCTCCATAAACGCAGTGATTGTGTGGAATCTTTGACTCTTGGAAGAGTCATCGCCCAAACAGGCTTGTAATCGCTCAAGATTTCGCCGAGTTTTGTCATTCCATCGCAGGTTAACACGCTTATTAAAGCGTCACTTAATTCGAGGTATGGAGATAAGGCGATCATTTTTGCGCCTATGGTTGACCGCACCACGGGGCAGACTTCAACGGGTACAACTCGGTCTCCAAGTTTCGAAGCATCATACCAACCCGAGTTAACCCTAACTGGAATAGCATCCGCGGCCAAGATTAACTCTGTGGGGGCAAACAGGCACATGTAACCGATGACTTTTTTGCCTTCTTCTTTTGCTGCAAGAATCTCTTTTTCCCGCGTAACGAAGTCTGCTATCTCATCAAAGTATTGCATCGCCTCAGGCCGGTTTGGGTCTGTTTTCTTCATTCTTTTGATGTTTTCAGCAATTACTTTTTGGGAAGTGGCTGTGATGGTTTTTCTCAATTCTTCAACTTCTTTTTGAGAGATTTCAGGCATGTATTTTTTTTCTTCACTTTGGCTTTTCATTGTTTCCTCACTCAATTGTTGATGGTTCCAACCAGTTACGAGACTTGAAAACGGTTTTTCCACCAAACTTCAATTTCAAGCAGTCTTCGTAAGGACACATTTCAACGCACCGCGTGCACAGCATACACATTGAAGTATTTATTTTTCCTCCCTTCTGCTCGTACACTTCGGTAACCTGCACTGGACAAACTCGTTTGCAAATCCCACATTTAGTGCATTTCTCTTCGTCCTTATCTAGATGAAGCAGAGGAGCCCACTTAAAACCCTTAAACCTGTTCACGACAGCAATCGAAGATCCTGTCGGACAGAACCGGCACCAAACGCGTCTCACAAAGAATGAACCAACAAACGTTAACGCCACAAAAATCCACGCGATAATTGTGACAAAAACCTCGCTAAAAACCACTTCAGAGTAGAGTATAACTTCTTGAACGTAGGGATAACTGAAATACACTCCGCTGATTGCCAACGGTCCTTCCCAAGGAACAATCAAGGGTATGAGGGGACCAACCAGAATTCTTAAGGGTTCGAAAGGACCCGCTAAAAGCACAGCCAAAAGAGTAGCTAAATCCAGCGACTGAGGAGGATCCAACAGAACCAACACGAAAGGTATTATTAAAAAGACAAGCAGCAACACGTATCTAAAGTTATGCAGGAACTTGTTGAGTTTATCCGGAAGGAGGCGGTAGCGCACTTTGACGGCTTTTCGGATTAGAGTAATCGCATCCATGTATAATGCGAACGGGCAAAGCCAACCGCAAAAGAACCGCCCCAAAAAGAGAGGCAGAACCAGAATGACGATTAACACGATAAGTTGCCACACGGGATAGGTGAACAAGTAGAAAACCGCAACCATGGCTACTACTTGAACAAGGAAGCGGAGGTAGGTTACTTTTGTTGCCAGACCTTTTTTCCATATAAGGATAACCAGTATTCCTGCTACGGCTAAACCCGCAAGAACCGTTAACTTCAGTATTTCACCTATCAGTTGCATAATCATGTTTGTTTCGCCTTAGCAAGGTATGGGAGACAAAATGAGGTGTAGAACGCTAAACAGTGTAAGAAACCGCTGGCAAACACGCCAACATACTGTTTTGGAATCTCAAGCAGCAAGGACATTGTCGAAATCTCAAGGTTTTTAGAGATGAAAATAGAGGCTGTAGCATTTAAAGTTTACACAAAGTGTAACAAGATGTAATTGTTTCAAAGCTGAAGTAGACCAGATATTTCTTGCCCGAGATGGCGCAATAAACGCTATCGTCTACGTTTCTTGAAGTAAACCAGAACGCCTAAATCCACAACAGCTATCAGCACAACGACAGCCGCTGCCCATGTCGTCAGGGAAGACTCCAGCGTTAGCGATTGGCTTGGAGCCTTCACTACTCTAGTATTATATTCTCGGAGATACTGCAAGTGCGCCTCATCAGATGGATAGCTTTCCGTATCAGGATAGGGGAAGCCGCTCATAGCCCGGAAAGGCAACGGATCCACTGTGAAATCAAAACCGTAGCCCCAATTTCCAGGCGGATCCTTAAACCAACAAGCCACAAACAAGAAAAAGTCTCGCTCCATACCCTCCTCAAGAGGCGCAAGATCTGCTGTGGGGAACTGGAGAGACACCTGATCACCCTGCATTCCAATCACGTACATGTCATCACCCTCAAGAACCACCTGCGACACATCACCGTACTTCGTGAAATCCCCAGTAGCAAATGAAGGACTAGCAAACGCCTGATGAAAAACAGCGTCACCGTTAACTCTCTGAACATTTATGTTTTCTTGCGGGGTCGTGTCGATTCCGATGTAATCGAACGTTACGTTGAAAAAATTGTTAATTCTGATCTGGTACTCGCTCACGTCCGCGGGGAAAAGCCCTGTCAAATCCACCGCAAAACTTCTAGGAACATAATCTGAAGGCGTCGGCATCTGCCTATCCTTCGGCACACGCACCCAATCTCCACTCGCATCCATAACCTCCATGTAAGGCGCCGGGTAAATCTGCGTGCCATTCGGCACAAGGCCTTCGGCATAAGCCGCCTTGAAGCCGTCTATCCAATCGTAATAGTGTTCAGGTGAACCCCAATCAATCATTCCGTTGATTACAAGCTTAATTTCTTGCGCATCAGATAAATCACCCAAGTTCAGCGTTAACTGGTTTGATTTGATGTCGTCCCAAGATGGACTAGCCAGTCCATTATTACCAGATGTGAAAATTCCATCCAGCTCAGCGATTTCAGAGAGAACGTCTTCCCCTTTTTCATTGTAAGCTGAAACCGGTGTTTTCAAATTGTCTTTGCTGACGGTGTAAATCTCACCGTTAAAATCTTGATTAACATAATTCACCATAGTCGAATAAACATCCACATCCGACGGGTGATCAACCACCATCATGTAAGCCGCGTCTAGATAAAAGAGCTCATCCCACTTCTGTAAAAGAATCACATCCTTGATTTGCATCCAGCTTGATGGTGTCCCACGGGTTGCCGCCGCCAAACACGATGTCGCCGTTTTCATCAATGTAATCAATGTACCCCAGCCAACCAGCGTTAGAGACTTCAGTCACGTAAACATAATCAGTTCCGTTCCAATAAAACAGCGAAGGACAGGATGCGTACCCACTAATTAAGGTGTAGGTTGCAACAAAAATCAAGCGGCTTTCCAAGTTTAGCGTTGTTGTCGTACTGGTATCGCCGTTGCTCCAGTATTCGAATTCGAATACAGCAGTTTCAGTAGTGTAAGGACTTGGCACCGTAACTGTGTATTCTCCCACAGGTAAGAGTTCAGTATAAGGCATGGTAACGCGCTCTCCATTCAGCGTGAAAGGCGAGGGGTCAGAGCCACCGCCAGAATACCGAACTATGAGGGTATGGTAGCCTGTGGGAACGACTGTGAACGTTCCAGGTAGGGCGTTCACCTTAACAGTGTGTTTCCCTTCAGTTGTCGCGTTAAAAGCGAACTCCAAAGCCGCGGTTTCTTTCGCAGTCAACTCAATTCTCCTGTAATCCACCAGCGAATCATCAACCATAAGCCTCACCAAAAGACTGTCCAGTTCTTCTCCTTGGTTGGTGGCAGTAACCATAGCTGTCACTGTCTCGTTAGGCCAAACTTCATAAGGATTGACAATCAACTTAGACAAGGCTATTTTGCTTGCTGTCGGCGGTGGAGCTTTAACGTTGAATGAACCGGATAAACCACCTATTTCAGCGGTGTAGGTGGCTTCAGCTTCTTTGATTACTGTGAACTCCACTAAAGCGGATTCTCCGGCTGAAAGCAGGATTGTCTGGTTTTCCTCTAATAAATCGTTGATTGTGAGGTTCGCCATGTAAATACCCTGTTCGCCGCCTATGTTGGTTACGTTGACTGTGACTAGAACTGGTTCAAACACTTCTGCTTCAAGCGGGTTGATCGTGAAATCCGCTACGGTGAACTCGGCTGCTTTAGGCGCACCAACAATTAAGCCTTCGGCTTGAAGGTAAAAGTAAACGCCAGCTGCTACAGCCACTATCAAAACGTCAATTATGAGAATTGCCTTCAGTTTGGTAAGTGCTGAACGAGAGTACATGTGTAATTTGCCTTCCGCTTTTGTACTTTATTCGGGTATATAACTGTAGTTCAGATAGGCGGTTTGGAACAGCGATTTGCACTGTTAGAAGCTGGCAACGCCCTTCTTTTCTGAAAAATCGTACCATTTCCAAAGCTCATCTGCAAACTTTTCAGAATATCCATAGGTGAGAAGCAAATTCTTGAAGGTGAGCTTCGCTTTCTTATCCAAGTACGACCACTAGTTGATGCTCACAACTAGCTAAAATAAACGTTCTGTATCCCAAATCACTGTTGTAGATGTGCACAACACAAATACACATAGGCGGGTAGTCTGCTGTTTCCTCTACCCCCTCTATAGGTTTCTGCATAGAACCACTATTAGGATCCAAATATGATGGTGTTCTTCAGAGGGCGATAAACACTTTATATGAAAGTAAAATGAATTGTACTGTACTTTCATCATGATCCGTAAAGAAACGCTTATAGGCTAATGTTGCGGGTTAAGCGGTGGCGCTCTTTGGGCGGGTAGATCAGCTTGGTATGATCGCCACGTTGGCATCGTGGAGGCCGCGGGTTCGAATCCCGCCCCGTCCACCAAACCCTCTTTCGGAAAAGAGGCTTTGCCGAGAAAAACCGAGCTTTTCTCACAGTTTTGAGTTTCTAAATAGTCCAAAATGCTCGATAAGGCTTGTTCTGTGATTCTGGAAAGGTTTAAACGGTGATTTCTGGCTTTTTTCACCAGTTTCTTGGATAGATAGAGACTTACTGTGGTTTTAGTTGCTGTATTATTATGATGCTTTCCACGTGGAACTCTATCGTCTTTCCATGTGGACTTTCTTTGATCCTTTATCAATTATTCTTCCCTTCCAATTTTTTCAAAATATTTTCCAAAGGAGACAAGTTTCTTCTTTTCTCTTCAAGCAACCTTGTCGCCATTTCAGCTAAAGCCTTGTTTCCGTCTTTTTTATTTTTTGTTAGATAGGAGAGCCTGATGAAAAACTCGTATGCAAAAGTTTTCTTCAGGTACTCGCTTTCATTCTTTGCCAGCATCGCCATTTCGTTTCTGAGTTGCTTGAGTCTGTTTTCCTTTTCTTTCAAAATATCGTACTCCATGATGACTCTTCGATTTCCGTCATCTCTATAGCTTGTTATTTTTTGTAAAAATGGTACCTTCTTGAACCTTTCTATTGATTTAGTCAACTGATTTTCTTCTGTTTTTTGCTGTTTTCTTATAGATTTAGTGAACGGTTCTGGATTGGTAAGTAGGTACCTTGATAAGTTTAGCACTATATCTAAAACCATCCAGTTATAATTGTCCAATAACCAATCCATCTGACTGAAAATTGGATAGCTAAAATCTTTTCCGTAAATTCTCAGTTGATTTTGCAGTTTCTGAAGTTCTTCGAAGCGTTTCTTATAGCTTCTGAGAAAGCGCTCCTTAAGTTCCTCTTCGCCTTGAGTCCCTATCAATTCCAGCTTGGTTAATTCCTGCAATGATAAATAAATCATAACCCCCTTGAAAGTTAATCCATAAACAGGGCTTGGTAATTTGTTTTTGATCTTCTTTTTCCCTACCTGCTTTACCGCACCTGTTTTTTCCAATATTTTTATAGTCTCATGAACTCGCGGGTATCGTAATTTGGTTTTTTTCTTTATATCCCATTTATTCATTCTGCCCGACTCCGCCAGTTTAATTATGACTTTGTGAGCGTTTGGCTGGGATGAGGCTTTCTCAAGATTTGATTTTGGCGGCGATACTATCGGTTTCATAAGTTAGTATACGGTTACTACAGATATATGTTTTATTGTTGTTTCTTATATTGGAGGAGAACAAGATTCCAATAATTCGCCACATAATATCTTTTGGAAAAACAAGTAAAGGAATTATATTACCCAAGTCTTGGCTCGATTTCTTAGAGAAGAAGCACGGCAATATATACACTGTTGCAATCGAAGTTAACGGAAAATTAACGATCAGTCCAATTCTAGAGGAGATGGCTAAGAATCAAAGAAACAGTGGATAGTAAGACGTTTGACGTCAGTCGCATTTCCTTGCATGATGACAGGCTTACATTAAGGATTTACAGTGAATTGAAAAAGGCGTTTATTAGGCATTGCAGGGCAAAAGGGCTTAGCGTATGCCATATTTTAGAAGGGCTAATCTACGGCTATTTGAAAGGTTTCTGCGATAAAATTGAGCTTGACGTCAAAAGTCCTACTATCAACCTCACTTTGGTTCGTGACGTTAAACGGATTCGCAGATATACTAAAGAAGTTATAGAGGAAAAAGATACCCACGTTGATAAATGCCGGTTTTGCAACAAAGCTCCAATTGGAAACTTCATCTATAAACCTACGGAGAAACAATACCCGCTTTGTGAATATCACGCTGAGGAGTTTGTAACTTCACGTGGGAATTGGAGAATAATTCGCGAGAACGATTCTAAGGAGCCTTTGAAAAGTGAGGTTGAAAGCTAATGGTTTTGTTTACGCTTGTCGATGGCAAGAAGGGATTTGGTGATATTTTGGTTTTGGTTACTGCGTACAATGAGCCTTTGAGTTTCGGCGAGTGGCTGTTCCTTGGGAAGTGTTACCTAGACTCTGAAGCTATGTATTATCCCATAAAAAAGGGGTATATTGGAAGGGCTATGTTGTTGAATGCTTTGACTGAAATTAGCCAAGGGGTTCCTTTTGATAAAGTTCTTGAGCGGTATAAACTGAAGCTGAAAGGGAAAGGCCTAAACATAGTGGATAAGCGCAAAAAGGCGAATGCTGATTTCGACGCAAACAGGGGGGTTGAAGTTGAAATCAACTCATTAAACTCCCTAAATCGTAAAATAAACTCTAAAAATGGTTAAAATGGAAAAGGAAAACGTGCCGAAAAGAAAAGAAGTGTTGTGCAGCCTTAATGGTATTTGTAATCAGCTTGAGGCTTGGGCTAAGTCAAGTAAGCCGGTTTTGCCTATTCGCGTTAAACTTCTTAGGGCTGCAATTTACGGTTATTCTGTTATGCTTTCCGGTTTGAAAGATGAGGAACTGGAGCTCAGGGTATTGGAGCTTGAGGAGAAGCTCAAGAACGGTGTGTTAATTCCTAAAACTGAGGAGAAAAAGAAGAGATGAAGACGGCAAGCAAGAAACTGAGAGAGCTAGAGCAAAACGTGTTAGAGCTACCAGAGGACAACGAAATAAATCTGTACATCAGCGATGAAGCGGAAATGGCGTTACATGAACACGCTCACAAAATAAAAGAACCGTTGCAAGAAACCGTTAAAAACATAATGTTCAGCGGGCAACTCACATTTGAGAAGCAAAACGCGAAAGCTGAAGAGCTTTGGAAGCAACTCAGCGAAACCGATCAGGTAATAATTAATGAGTCAGAGAAGTTTGTACGCTATCGCCTTATGCGGTTACTGTTTAAACAATTTTCCCCGGTATTTCCTAAAGAGCATCATAAAGAGATATGGCAGCGCATAGTTTGGTTTTTCGAGGAAATGGAGAAGCTTGTCATAGCTAAAGCTGTAGAGGATAGCGAGTGGAATTTTGACAGGAATGAAGAGGATCCAGAATTTGACGATTTTAAATGGTGGGATAACGTAGAAGCTAAAATACGTGGGTTTTATCCTGATGGAGTTTTCACTAAGGAAAGTTATGAAGCCATTAGAGACTACTTTGACGAAAAAGAGTCAGAAGCTATACGGGAATACTGGAAAGCGCATCCAGAGGAATTTAAGGAATACATGGAGCAAATCAACAAGAAACTGGATAGGTTGAAAAATAGAGAATGAAAAAAGAGAGGATGGGAAGTATTCTCTGATCAGTCTGGAACTATCCAGATTAGCACCCGAATTTCTTGCCACACATAATCCGGATTTGGAAATCCGATTTTAATCTCGTCGTAATCGTAAGCAAACCAATAAACTTCGTGCGCCCGGATATTATGAGTTGCCGTATAGTCTGGGCTTGGAATTGTGGGATCGTTCATCCTATAGTAGATGTAAACGAAGAGATCACGAGTTCCCAGATTATGAGTGAATGTCATGTCCTCGGTTCCACAATTTGCATTAACCCACCCGCTGTCGTAATCTGGTTTAGGAAGATGTCCCTTCGGAGTTTTGGGGGCAGCCACTATCGCAGTGCCCAATAAAAAAAACGCAACTACAAGTGTTGTGATCAGAGCCACAGTTCTTTTTCTCAATTTCATTTTCTCACCTCCTTTCTCTCAGTTCAGAAACAGAACCCAAAACTCATAATATTTTGATTTAAGTTTAAAAAAGTTCGTAATAGCTTATTATATAAAAAAAGCTGGAGTCCCAAAGCTGTTTTGATTTTCTTATTGACAAAATCATGTACATAGGTTTGGAGAGTTATTTTTCAGTTGGCTTAGAAAATATATCAAGTCCGGTATTTCTCACATTAACCCGTATTGGTTCAGGACGAGCATTTGCCAGAGTTTTATTGACTTGCGTTAGTAAATCTAAGATTTTATCTTATTAGTCACTTCAAGGATTTTTCTCAAAATTTCTTCATCACCCAAGATGCCATTTGGAGGTTGGACAACTTTCTTGAGCGGAAGAGGTACACCATCCATACGATAAGCCGTTCCTTCCGTTTCTATGCCTACAATCGTGGACGGAAAAACGACATCCGCCATTAACGATGTAGCATTAAGATGAGGATCAATAACTATAAGCGGATTTTTAACGAGGTGTTCTACAGCGAGCTTAGGCAAACCGGCAACTGGATCTGACGCAACAACTAAAGCAGCATCGGATTCTTGACGCAGTAGGATCTCAACTAAAGAGGTTTCTCCTGGATTATACCGCGGGTAACCAAGAGAAAAATCCACAGCAAAGGGAAAACCAGTTTGCCAAACCGAGACGATATTTGCCCCAGTAACGTTAAAATGTCCTCTCATTGGCATAATTGAAAATTTTGTACGGGCGTTAAGATCACGAACCAATTCAATGGCCGCCTCTATATTTCGGGATTTGCCCTCACTTTGAGCCAAACCCATGCCAAAGAAAATCACCCCAAAGTTACAATCTACTAAGAGTTCAGCGACTTCGCTTAGGAATTTTACAGGAACGCCAGCGACGTTGACAACGTCAATTTCTTGATCGTTAACTAGCATTCGTAAGGCCTGAATAAGCTCGAAGTCTTTGTTAGGCTCAATCTGAATAAAGACATCAGCCTTCGCCGCAGTCAATGTTTTGCGAACGTCAACAACTAGAAGCTTGCGAGTTTTTTCACATAAAGTTGGAGGCAAAAAATTTGAGTCAGGGCTGTCTGTTTCAACTTGTGGTTGAAAATTCTCGGAGTTTATTCCTTGATCGTCTTCTATGCCTTTTTGATTGGTACACACTTTCCGTGTGCTCTCTTCAAACCTTCCTTTAGCAAAGTAAGTGTATCTTTGCATGTGTCTTGGGTGGGAACTCAATGGATCGGAACCCCAATATATGATAAGATCAGCTCTGTGTCTAACCTGCCCTAAAGTGGCCGTAGGAATTCCTACTTCCTGTATGCCTAAAACCGATGGCCCGTGACAAACACTTGAAGTGTTGTCGAAAACACCACCGAGTTGCTCTGCTAACTCTATTCCAATTCGTTGAGCCTCACAACTTGTGCTGCTCCAACCATACAATATAGGATATTTCGCGTTAACAAGAATCTCAGCAGACTTATGCAAAGCCTCTTCAAATGTAACGTGGACTAACTCACCGTTTTTTCTCATTAGTGGCTTTAAAATCCTGAGTTCATTGTTAAAATTTAAAAATTTTGCGTTACTGAGAAAACAACCATTTTTATTTTTGATTATTTTTCCGTTTTCAACGGTTAATTCAATATCATCACACAGACATCCACAATAGGGGCAAGCAACATAATTGATTATAGTCAGTTTTGCCAACCACACACAGTCAACATGTTGTTCTAAACTTGAAACATTTACGGCGCTTTAATAAATAACTGCTCGCTAAACTTAACACTTATGAAAAACCGTAGGTGAAACTATCATCCGGGTAATGAGGAGAATAATAAACCTACATAGCGCTAACGAAAAATCAGTAAATTGGCCTTGTCGTAGATTTCTTTAAGCAGTCTTATTCCTTGAGGCGTGTAGTGTTTAGCCAGAATGTTTCTGGGGCCTTCTACCTTGAGAAATGAGCAAGAAGCACCGAAACAAAACCAGTGTTAAGCTTTTCAGTTAATGTTGGTTGCTGATTCATCTATTTGAACAAGGTTTGCAAGACTTGCGCAGATGTGAAGAGGGCTCTGTTTCCCCCGATTTGGTAAGCTATCCTAAGAGTTTCGACAATTTCTTCTTTTGTGGCTCCCATTTTGAGGGCTCGGCGGCCGATGGCGTTTGCTCCTTGCACGGCTCCGTGTTCGACATCTATTGCCAATGCGATTAGTAGTTTGAACTTAGCGGATAGCGCTCCTTCAGAGTAAGATAAACTCTGCAGTTTTTCATAGTGTTCGATGAGTTTTGGATCAAATTCTCTGTATGCGTCAAGTGGATTTGAAGACATAATTACACCAAAATGCGTTAGTTCTTCAGGAAATAAAAAGCTATCTTTTGCTTGGGTGGTGACTTTCAGCTTTTTTTGTCTTCGGAATTACTATTTCAAGAACGTTATTATTACATTTTGATACTACAAACAACATATCTTCCAATTGCAGTTCTTCCAAGTTCAACGGTATATTTTTGCTGCAAAAATCATTACATTCCACTTTTTCTGAACCCTTTTTTATATGGCACGCTTCTCTGCAAATCGAAATTCCCCTTCTTTTGAAATGGGCTAGTCACCTTTCGAAATATGACGCCACTCGCAAGATGAGTTAAATGATGCGGCCAAGAACCTTCTATTATGAACGAGCAGTGTAGCTGTGGTTCTTTCGCGAATGTTTTTGAAAACGGAAAACGCGAATGTTCAGAGTGTTATTTAAAGCGAACCAAGGGAAGAAAATAGAAGTGATACACGGGTTTTCTGAACAGATTTAAGCTAATATTCTCAAATTTGCTTTATCATAAATCCTCTTCAATCTTAGCAAGCCTTTTCCAGTATAATGTTTAGCCAACACGCTTCTAGGAGCTCTTCCTTGAAAAACATCAACAAACCTATCAGCAACGCCTAACTCACCCATTTCAGTGCTAAACCAAGCCCTCAACACCTTAGAAGTAATTGAAACTCCAGCGCACTTTGAAGCCAATCTCCAAATTCTCTTCCACTGCCTATCACTGACAACAAACAATTTCTGAGAATCATCCTTTCTCTTCCTAAGATATTTCTGAAGCCAAAAAGCAGCTTCGGCGTTAAAGAAAGTGATTCCACTACGCTTCTTCCTAGTGAAATGCATCGGAACTACTGAGCACAAATAAAAGTCAACTTGCCTCTTCTGCAAAGCAAGGATTTCTCCCTTACGAAGCCCAGTTGTTGCAGTAAACAAATAGATTGCTTTCGCTCTCGTTTCCTCCAACCCTTCAAATCCAAGTTGAATTTGACTTTTAGAAGGCAACTCCTTAGCAAACGCCCATTCATCAACAGGAGCCATTTTAAAACTCATAATTAACTTTGGAACCTTTAGAAAGTCCCGGATAAACCGCCTTAAGCTAGTAATCTGAGTGTTATAGGTTTTTGCCGCTTTAGGAATGTACCTTTCAAGATAACGTCTCACATTTTCATAGTTGACTATGTAGTCAAACATTTCAAGAAAACGTCTTGCATCCTGAATGTTTTGTTGAATAGTCTTCTTTTCAAGCCTCATATTCACTAAGAGGAAATCTGCAAACTTTTCCAAGCAATCAGAGTTCAATTGGAGCCTCGTTGGCATCGTGGAGGCCGCGGGTTCGAATCCCGCCCCGTCCACCATTTTGGCAAAAGCGGCTTTAATTGGGTTTTTATGTTAAGAAAGGTTTGTGATTGCTGGAACTATTCGGGCGTGAAGTCTTGCGTTTCCAATGGTTGATCGGCTACAGCCTCGGGCTGTTTTCGTCTTTTGCGCACTATCACGGCGATTAAGACTACAACGATTATAACGACGATTATAACAACGATTGGGACAACTATCGACAACAGCCTTTGCTGTTCTGCGCTCTGTTCTGCATACCGTTGCTCTGCGGCTTCTGCCTGCTCCAAGTAACTGTCAGCATTCTGTAAATGTATTATTGCGTCCTCCCATTTCTCGTCACCCGATGATAACCACGCCTCTGCATATTCGTTTGCTGCTTGCTCTAAGAGAGATTGCGCCTCAGCACTTTGATATTCAGCCTCAACAGCCTTAGTTATGTTGGCATTCACTTGCTGTATTAACTCGTTGAAGACTTTTGAATTAGAATCTTGAATTTGCATTGTTCGAATTTCAGAGTCCCAAGTAAAGCTAATAGAAAGTGTTCCCTGCGTTCCCTCGATACCGATGAAGTAACTGTGTGAACCAACACTTACATTTGCTGGAATATTAATAGCCATTGGATCAAAAACGTAGGTCTTATAACTTGAGACAACCACAGGATCAGCAGATAAATCACGACCATAAAAACTATCTGAAGCCATCCAGTCAAAATGGATGCCTATAAAATAAATTTTGAGTTCTTCAGAGGAATTACTCGTTAATATTAGTTTGACAGATACGCTGTCGCCTTGATAATATATTGGGGTTGACCAAGACGGCGATACGGAAATTTCATTTTGGTTAAGGGCAGACGCGAAGCCAATGTTGAGAATACAAATGATGCTGATGGAAATAGCGATTAGCGCAAGTGCACTTGCTTTCATTTAATCTCCCCGGGATATGTTGTTCATGAATGTGCTTAATATGTTTTAAGCATGTATTTCTTTTTCGGGTTACCGACGTTACGATGGTACCCGACTCTACATGATTAACTACTATTCGCTAACGTTGGCGTTGCTGTGGGCAAATTTTAATAATGAATTAACAGAAAGTAGAGGCAAGTTTTAGGTGGCGTGAGGTTTCAGTGGGTAACGAAGGAAGGGGAACCCTATTCAGGATTAAAGGCTCAAAATACCTGCTTTACCTGCCTGTACGGGTGGTGGGCGACAGCATGTTTCCATTCAAATGTGATAAATCAATGTGCGTACGAGTGAGTTTCAAACCTGGCAGCGAAGAGCTCATTATAGAAAAATGGAACGAAACGGAAAGTCCTTAGGCTCAGAAGTTTAAACCCCCAACATTTTGCGTTAAACCTCAAACTTTCAGCCCCACGATAAAAGTGTATATGCTTCATTTAATCATACTTCGCACCTAGGCATAACGAATTGATAATATTAACTTTCTGGGTATCTTAGTTTTTAGACGTTTTCCATTTCTCTAAAAAAGGAAGGGGGGTTGTGTTGTTTTTGCTGGATGCCTACCGTTTCCTGAGCATCAGGATTATTACTAATCCTATTACTACGATTGCGATTATGATGCCGGTTGTTGCGGGCAAGATGTATATATCAGCTATAGATGCTGGTGTCGGTGTTGGTTCTGGAGTAGGTTGTGGTGCGTCCTCTACGTATATGGCGGTTTCTGCGTATGAACTATAGTAAGCTTCAGTGTAATTTACGCGCGCGTTTTTGCGTGCGAACACCCTATAGCAAGCCGCAGTTAGAAACTTCGGCAACTTTTTATGTTGGAACACTGCATAGTCTATTGGTTATCTTAAGAGGTTAAACTATGAGAACGCTACTTGTAAAGAGCCCTGTTTTTGAAAACAACAAGCATATCCCTGTAAAATATACTTGCGACGGAGCCAACGTAAATCCCGCTTTGACCATTCAAGGCGCACCTGAAGAAACAAAAACTCTGGTCTTGATAGTCGATGACCCCGACTGCCCCACGGGCACGTTTGACCACTGGGTCGTCTGGAATATTCCGCCTACCACTCGCAAAATAGAGGAAAACACGGTTCCAGGGACAGAGGGAATGAGCAGTTACAGAAAGCATGCTTATGGCGGACCTTGTCCCCCTTATGGAACGCACAGGTATTTCTTCAAAGTCTACGCCTTAGACACGCAACTTGACCTGAAATCAAATTCAACCAAAAAAGATGTGGAAAAAGCGATGGAAGGCCACATACTTGCTGAAGGCGAACTTGTAGGCCTTTATCGTAGATCTCGATAGGTTCTTGCGCCTGATCAAGAAAGCGAAAATGATAGTGCACTTGCAGCTTTTCTTTCGCCGAAAACTAGCATATTTTATCTCTTTGGCTGGAATCTGCAAAAGTTTTATAGAAGAATGAATAACGGCTAGTTCAAAGTTGAATGGAAAATGAGTCAAAGAACCACTTTTGTGTTAGGAGTCGTTCTCATCGCGGTTCTTTCCGTGTCTATAGTTGCAACGATTGATTGGTTAGGAAGTGCCCATTCAACTTCAGAATTTTTTGTCGGTGTCGAATTTGCCTACAGTGACAATGTAGATGACTTGAAGGACTTGGTGGATAAGGTGAAGGATTACACGAACCTTTTCGTAATAGGTTCAGTTAATATGACTTTCAATCGAAATGCGCTGGACGAGTCATGCGATTACATTTACGACGCTGGGCTCTATTTCATCGTCTTATTTACGGAGACAGTTCAGTATCGGGAACCTAAGTCCACAGTTTATGAAGCATTATTTTGGATTTATGAGGCGAGACAGAAATATGGTGACAAGTTCTTGGGAATTTACCGCTATGATGAACCTGGCGGAAACCAATTAGATGATGGTCCCTCCGTGTTGCTGAATAAAACAGAGGCGGCAGCCTACGGCACATATGCCAATGCATCTGTGCACTACGTTGATTATTTGAGCATTCTTATAAGATATTACAAATACACAAGCGGTGAGGTTTTCACGGCAGACTATGGGCTTTACTGGTTTGACTACAAAGCTGGCTACGACGCCGTCTTCACCGAGTTCGGCTGGAACCACAGCAGACCCCTGCACATAGCGCTTTGCAGAGGCGCAGCAAAAGCCTACAACAAAGACTGGGGCGCGATAGTCACGTGGGAGTACACCGAGGAGCCGTATATCGAGTCGGGAGAAGAACTTTACGACGACATTGTTTTGGCTTACAAAACTGGGGCAAAATACGTTGTGGTTTTCAATTACCCAAAAATTGGGCAGTATGGGATATTGACTGAGGAAGAGGGACATTTTAACGCGCTGAAGGACTTTTGGAACTACATCCACAGTAACCCGCAAGAGCACGGCGTTATTCAGGGAGAAGTCGCTTACGTTCTGCCTCAGCATTACGGCTTTGGCTTTCGAAATTCCAGAGATAACATATGGGGTCTGTGGAACGCTGATGCCTTGTCAGAAAAGGTTTGGGATGACGCGAACACGCTGATAGACCAGTATGG
>SMTZ1_10001650_pt1 | contig 22509 bp, 10 predicted proteins | sample DeeMarSWOR136_30_FD_25667 | JGI IMG/M metagenome (IMG submission 25667) | reverse complement strand
GGTGCCAGCCATGCTCGCAAGGGGTGACATTGAACAAGCCGTGGCTGAGATCCTGGACGAGTTGGCTGAGGAGGGGACTGGGGAAACGCGGGAGGAGAAGACCCTGATCAGTGTGGTCTGCCACAGCGCCGTGCGGGCGGGTCAGACCCTCTCCATGGAAGAGATGCGGGACCTGGTCCGGCAGTTGGAGGGGACCAGCTTGCCTCACACCTGTCCTCACGGCCGTCCGACCATGATCCACCTTAGCGCCGAGCAATTGGCTCGCGAGTTCGGAAGAAGGTAGAGGCGATTTGAAGAGATACTGGCATTGGATCGCCTTGGCGTTCCTGTGGCTGTTTCATGCTATGAATAACTGGTTCTGGCTTGCTGCCAACGCTACTTCCACCGGCTGGGACCGCCCAAAGCAGTTGCTGTATCTTCTGACCTATGATGGTATCTTGGAGCACGTAGATATCGTATCCCTTTTCCAGGCCGTGACCTTTAACGATGGGAAGTGGAGTTACTACCCGCCCCTGTTTCACTTCTCGGCCCTTCCTTGGCAGAGGCTCTTTGGGGTGTCAGAGGACGTGGCGGCTATGACCAATGTGATCTACATGGCCATCCTGCTGCTCTCAGTGTACGGCATTGGCGCCAGGATGTTTGGTAAGCACGTTGGCTTGCTGGCCTCTTGCCTGGTGTCACTTTTCCCGATGAGTTTCTCTATGGCCCGGTATTACTATCTGGACTATGCTCTGACAGCGGCTGTGGCTTTGAGCGCTTTCCTGTTACTGCTCGCCGATGGTTTTGAAAACAGAAAGTACTCGTTGCTCTTTGGCCTGGGCCTGGGCCTGGGGATGCTGGTCAAGTGGCTTCTCATTCTTTTCTTGTTGGGTCCCCTGTGCATTACCCTGCTGCGGTCCCCAGTGATCCAGGATTTGAGGCGAAAGCTGACCAGGCCCTCTCTGGATTGGCGGTGGCTTGGTGTTTCGGTGATGTTTGGGTTGCTGGTCAGCCTGTTGTGGTATCTGCCCAACCGGGACGGCGTCACAGAGCTCTTACTGGGCCAATGGCTCTTCCTCTTATCATGGATTCTGATCGCTGGCCTTGTCTACCTGGTCACCCGTCGGCCTAGCCCAGCTACCAACTTTGCGACGGCTATCTGGTTGGGGGTATCGGTGGCCTCCATCTGGTACCTGCCGCGCTTTGATTTCGTGCACCAAGTCCTCAGTTTTGGCTACGGAGCTCGCAGCGATGCGCCAGACCTCTCCAGCTTTTCCGCTTATACCTATTATCCAAAAGTATTGGTGAGGGAAGAGTTATCGTGGCCTGTCACCGTCGTTTTTATCCTGCTCGTTGCGTTCATACTGATCTCTTGGGCCCTGGGGCGGTTGAGGGTGAGCATCAACGGCTGGATTCTAGCCTCCTGGCTGATAGTGCCAATGGTCATCACCACCCTGTCCACCCATCGGGATGCTCGAGCCATTATGCCCGTGTTGCCATCGGTAGCTCTCATTCTGACCTGGGGCCTTTTGGCCATACCAGAGAGAGCAGGCAGAGGAGTGCTCCTGGTTCTAGTGCTCCTGTTCGGGGTGGTTCAATTTTTCGTCTTGTCCTACGATGCTTTCGCCTGGATGCCTTCACGGACAGCAACGGAATTGCCGCTGGTGGGTCAGGCCAATTTGTTTGCTGGGGGAGATCACATCCAATGGCCCAGCTCGGGGATCAACGATAGCCGCTACTGGGTGATGCCGGACATCTTCAGTCGCATACTTGAAGAGCGGGGGGGCAAAACAACGAAATTTGGGCTCCTCATCAACAACCGCCAGATCAATTATCGCAACGTGGAATATCTCCTTTTGACCAAGTATCCTGACATCGTGATGGAGAACCTGGATCAGAGTTCAGGCCTGCTACCCGTTTATCCCCGGCTCTTTGGATGCGACTATCTGGCCTTCATGCAGAGCGACCAGCGCAGAGTGGCCAGCGATCAGAGCCAGGAGGTCATCAGAGAGATACTAGAGACGCCACCCCAGTCTTTCACCGAGACATTCCAATTGGTCAAGACCTATCCTTGGCCCGAGGGAGAGATGATGTATTTCTATCGGAACGCCACCGGCAGAGTGCCCAGGGCTTTCCCTGACGAGTTGCTCTTCCCCATTGAGTACATTGAGCAGGTGAATCTAAGCGACAAAACCCTCTTTCTGGGCTACGATCTCGACCCGAGTTGGGTGGCGTCGGATGACAAAGTGATCCTCACCTTGTATTGGCTGGCTTTGGAGCCGATGCAAGCGGATTATGTAGTCTATCTGAAGTTGATCAATGCTGTCTATCATGTCTGGGGAGAGCAGGAAAGCCGGCCCTATTGGGATGGCCTCCCGACCAACACCTGGCACAAGGGCCAGATCATTGGGGACACAAGGGAAATAAGGCCCCTGCCGGGGACGCCACCTGGCTCGTATCAGATCACTGTCAACCTGTTCGACCCCTATCGGCGGGACGAACTGAAGCCCGAGCGGGACTTGATGCTAGGGCCTGTGGAAGTGCCCAGGCGAGAGCCACCGCCCATCAGCACTTTGGACATGGATCATCCCCTGGAAGTGGATCTGGGGGGAAAGGTGCGTCTGTTAGGCTACAGCATCCAAAGTGGCTTCCGACCGGGTGATGGCATCCACCTGACCCTGTTCTGGCAAGCCCTGGAGGAGATGGACAAAAGCTACACCGTTTTCACTCATCTAACGGACGCGAAGGGCCGCATCTGGGGGCAGAAAGACAATCCACCGGTGGATGGGTTCTACCCAACTACCGGCTGGGAGGCGGGGGAGATCGTGCGCGATCAGTACGATATTCCCATCTTGCCCGATGCGCCGCCCGGTGCGTACCAGATCGAGGTGGGGATATACCTGGCTGAGACGGGGGAACGGCTACAGGTTGTGGATCTGCAGATGGATCAAGTGGCGGATCGTGTTTTGATACATGAGATCCAGATAAAACCCTAGTATTACAACGAGACTGAGGGGAGATGTGTTATTCTGAGCGACCGAAGGGAGCGAAGAATCTCGTTGACGATTAACAATCTCTCCACTATAAACGAGATTCTTCGTCGCTGCGCTTCTCAGAATGACAAAGGCTCGTCGCAGTGTTAGGGAGGAGAGCTAATTATATGCTTCAACACGCTTTGAGGGAGTGGAGGGAGAGGCATCTCTGGCTGTTGCTGTTTCTGTCGCTGGTAGTCCTATTCTGTGTCTACCGAATCACTTTACCCTCACCCCTCTTCATCAACCTGGGGACGGAGGGCGATGAGCGTATCTCAGACTTGGTGTGTGTTTCATAGCCCCCCTCCTGCTAGAGATGAGTCTATTCATACACCAAGTCGCTTATTTTGTAAAGTCCAATCCATCCCAGAACCTACATCATGCTATACATGAGCGTTAGGGTCATTCAGTTCTCAGTAGACTCCCGAGGTCTCCTCGCTGAGTGCCTTTTGCCGCTCTGGCAGACAGTTGCTGAGTACGTTTTGTGCCCGTTACCTTTAGGAGTCTCCGGAAGTCTCGACTGCTTGTGAAGACTGAATGTCCCTGCCTGTAGAGGCCTGGAAATCCGATAGTCGTGTTTGCTGAAGCGAGATGGTTGGTGCGCCATATGTTGCCCTTTGGGCTTACAATGATCGCTGTTGGAAGGAAGGAATGAGCCAGAACAATAAGCTGAGTATCTCTGCCTTCTTCCCGGCCTATAACGATGCCGGCACCATCGCCAGCATGGTCATTACCGTGCTGCTGACCCTGCGGGAATTGAGCAACGATTACGAGATCATGGTTATCAACGATGGCAGTCAGGACCACACACCGCTTATCCTGGACGAACTAGCACGCGTTTATCCAAACGAAGTTCGCATCATCCACCATCCACAGAATAGAGGCTATGGCGGGGCGTTGCGCTCTGGCTTTGCCAGCGCAACCAAAGAATGGATCTTTTACACCGATGGCGACGCTCAATATGATTCCCGTGAACTCAAGAACCTGGCTGCCATGGTCACTCCCCAGGTTGACTTTATCAATGGATGGAAGATCGAGCGTAATGACCCCTTGCACCGTATCATCATCGGTCGAATTTACCAGTACATTATCAAGTTCACCTTTGGTCTGAAGTTGAAAGACGTGGACTGCGACTTCCGTCTGATGCGCCGTGCTGTCTTTGACAAAGTACATCTAACGTCCGACAGTGGCGTGATCTGCGTGGAGTTGATGAAGAAAGTACAAGACGCTGGCTTTGTACTGGCCGAGACACCGGTGCACCATTATCATCGCGCCTACGGCAAATCGCAATTCTTCAACTACCGCCGCCTGATCCGGGTGGCGCGCGATTTGCTCAAGCTGTGGTGGCGATTGGTGATCCGCCGGGAACACATAAAGGCATAGTAGGATGAATGGCAATCCGTCTTCGTTGACCATGAGGCAGCAAAGGGGGCAGCAGAGGTGAACAAGGGTGCTGGAGATGACAGCAAGTTGAATAGACAGAATCTCAGGCAGGGCGTTTCCGTCTTCAATTTGCCTTTCATTGTCTTCATTGCCGCTTTGCTGCCCAGAGTCATAGCTCTCAACGCCTTTTTGACTCCCGATGAGCGCCGCTGGCTGGGTCGCTCAGTAAAGTTTTTGGCTGCTTTGCTCTACCAGGATTGGGCAGGCACCCTACGTAGAGGCCACCCAGGCGTGACAACGATGTGGACCGCCGTGGCAGGGCTCACAAGCAAGTATCTGTTTGATGCATGGTCGGAGGGGGTATCGGTCAGCCGGGCATCCCTATTGGAGTTCTTGCAGGGGGTGCCCACCGATGCGGTGGACATTGACTACCTGGTAGCGATACGTCTTCCCACAGCACTATTGACCTCAGCTTTCGCAGTGGTGCTATACTTCCTTGTCGGCAAGCTATTAGGCCGGAGGGTGGCTCTCCTCAGTGCCGTACTCATAGCTATGGATCCATTCTACCTGGCTCATTCTCGTCTACTTCATCATGATGCTTTGGTGACTACCTTCATGACCTTGTCGCTTCTGAGCTTCGTGGTTTATTTGTCGCAGACTCGGGCCTCTGTGTATCTGGTTCTATCGGGTCTGACTGCTGGCCTGGCCTTTTTGAGTAAGGCAACCTCTCTGTTCCTGGTTCCTTTCATGGGACTACTAGCATGGATGGCCTGCGTAGAACAAGGGGCAGCCTCGCCCCAATTTCAGTGGCGGGAGGGGAGGCGCTGGCTGGGCAGACTTTTAGCGTGGGGGCTGATAGCTGGCCTCACCTTTGTCGCTCTCTGGCCAGCCATGTGGGTCGAGCCAGCAAAGGCGCTGGGCGAAATGTGGGAGAAATCCACCAGCGCCGCTGCTACTGAGGTCCATACCCAGGGCGATTTCTTCCTGGGACGACCCACCTTGGATGCCAAGGTATTGTTCTATCCTGTAACGCTTTTGTTCCTTACAACCCCACTGAGCCTAGCAGGAACAGCGATAGCTGTTTATTCTCTTGCCAGGCAGGGTGCTGACGTGACCGCCCAGACCGAAAAGCGCTGGCGAGGTCATTCTGTGATTCGTGATTCGAGATTCCTGATTCTGCTCTATATGTTCCTGTTCACCCTTTTCATGAGCTTGGGTGGCATCAAGTACGATCGCTATCTCCTGCCCCTCTATCCGGCGCTAGAGATTATGGCTGCAGAAGGGCTATGCCAGATGGCGCAGCGGGCAAAAAAGCCAGCCTGGATATCCTATCTATTTGGCCTCAAGCTCGAAAAGCCCTGGGTGCTTCCGGTAGTGGTCTTGGCCTTACAAGCTGGGTTTGCCTTGCCTCATTATCCCTACTTTCTAACCTATTACAATCCAGCCTTCGGAGGAGGGTGGTTAGCTCCTCGTGTGATGTTAGTCGGTTGGGGGGAAGGATTGGATCAGGCTGCCCATTATCTCAATGATCGGGATGATCCAGTGAAGGCGCGTACAGCGACATGGTATGATAGTGAGTTCGCGCCTTTCTACCTGGGAGAGACGTTACCCTTGCGCGAAGTGGATGCGGGGAATGTGATACCCTGGCTTTTGAGTGATTATGTGGTATCTTACATACCTCAGGTGCAGAGCAACGCTCCTGACGAGGCGACAGTACGTTATTTTCGTTCCCTGGAACCGGAGCATGTCATACACCTGAAAGGGATTGACTACGCCTGGATTTACCGTACTCCACAGACCCTCCCCGATGAAGTCGTCCCGGCTTCGCACGTTCAGCGGGTTTCCTTTGGTAATAGTATCCTGCTTTTAGGCTATGATGTTGACAAGGCTCAGGGCAACGCCGATAAGTTACTGGTCACACTCTACTGGCGTTGCCTGCGTCCCATGGAGCAGAACTATCGAGTTTGGCTGAAGCTAGTGAATGGTGTGTATCATATCTGGGGTCAGGTGGACAATATCCCGGTTGGTGGTCGCTTTCCCACCAGTATTTGGCGAGAGGGGACAGTGCTGCGAGACGAACACGAACTGGAAATCCTACCTGGCACTCCGCCGGGCCTATATCATATCGAAGTCGGCCTCCATGATCCCCAGCGGCAGGAGAGCTTGAGGCCTGAGGGCGACGGATTGTTGCTGGGACCGGTCGAGGTAATGAGACAGGAGCCATCAGCGACGAGGCCTTTGGATATCCAACATCCTTGGGCAGCTAGTTTGGCGGACAAGGTTCTTCTCTTGGGTTACAATGTTGAAAGCGGCTTTCGGCCTGGCGATGGCATCCATCTGACCCTCTTCTGGCAATGCCTGGAAGAGGTGGATAGAGATTACACCGTCTTCACGCATTTGGTTGACAAAGAAGGCAACTTTTGGGGGCAGAAAGACAATGAACCAGTGGATGGATTTTACCCTACAGGGCAATGGAAGGCGGGCGAGATTGTGCGCGATCAGTATGACATCACCATCTCTCCTGAGGCTCCGCCGGGAGAGTACCGTCTTGAGGTGGGTATGTATCTGGCTGAGACGGGTGAGCGGTTGCCAGTTTTAGGAGAAGGTGTGGATCGGGCGCAAAGGGTAATCCTGTTGCACCCGGTGCAAGTTGTCGGAAGATGAGCGGACCAAGTCCGCCTATTCAGGTTGGACAGCGTGTGAGTCAATAAGGCTGCTCCATAAACGACGTCGAAAGAAGACCTCTTATGACGAAAGCAGCTTCTTTACGGAAAAATCTAGGCATCTTTTTGGCTCTTTTCTTGCTGGCTCTAATGCCCCGTATGCTGGACTTGGGCGTGTTTCTGACCGTTGATGAGCCGGACCACGCCGATCAGACGCGGAACTTTTTGCTTGCCGTGCTGGAGGCTGACTGGGCCACCACCAACCAGATGGGCAATCCAGGAGCGACCACTGTGTTGGCCGGGTCTACCGGACTGGTGGGCCGGTATCTGTGGTTGGCTGCGAAAGAGGTAAGCTTACAAGATTTCGTCGCCAATTTGCCTCTCCACCCTTTCGACCCTAGTCTCCTACCCGCACTGCGGCTGCCTTTCGCTTTGATAACGACCCTAAGCGTGTTGGGGGCCTATGGGTTGACCCGAAAGCTCTTCGACGAAAAGGTGGCTCTGCTCAGTGCTGTTTTGCTGGCTCTGGATCCTTACTATCTGGCCTACTCGCGCCTGATCGCGCTCGATGCCTTCATGTCCATCTTCATGTTTCTGGCCCTTCTGGCTTTTCTCCTCTTCCTCCAGAAGGGTCATTCCAGGCTCTATCTCCTGCTCTCCGCCCTGGCTGGTGGGCTGGCCATCACCACCCGCTCGCCGGCCTTTGTGCTGATGCCAGTGGCCGTTGTTCTATCCCTCTTATCTCTCGCCAGTGGTAATGGACACTGGCGGCGGGCGCTTTCCCTGGTAGCAGCACTGGCAGTGTGGGTTGGTCTAATGGGCCTGGTCTTTTGCCTCCTTTGGCCGGCCATGTGGGTCGATCCGGTGGGTAGCTTCATGGGGGTGGTGAACAAGAGCCTGGCTTTCAAAGGTTCGACACGCAGTCCCTATTTTAATTTCTTCCGGGGCGTGACCGGCCCTGATCCTGGTCCATTGTATTATCCGGTCGTCCTGCTCTTCCACACCACGCCACTCACGTTGCTGGGCGCAGCGCTGGCCTTGTGCCTCTTGTTCAAGAAAGGAACAGATGTACAACGTCGGCTTTCGATTCTGTATTTCTTGCTTTACTCCCTAAGCTACATTACTCTCATGTCATTGGGAGCGACCAAGGCCGAGCGATACCTTTTGCCTATATTCCCCGTCATGGACCTCCTTGCTGCCCTGGCTTTGTGTCACTTGCCGACGGTGTTCTCGCGACTGCGGCTCGCCTGGTGGCCGGCCACTCTCATCATCGTCACGTTCTTGCAAGCGGGTTTCAGCTTGCCCCACCATCCTTATTACCTGTCCTACTATAACCCCTTAGTCGGTGGGGGATACCAGGCTCCGCACTTTCTCCTGGTCGGTTGGGGAGAGGGCCTGGACCAGGTTGCCGAATATCTTAACGCTCAACCAGCTGAGATACGGGCTGCTAGCGGCTATAGCGGCCAACTTAAGCCCTTCTGTAAAGGTCAGGTGTGGGGCCTTAACGAGCGCAACCTGTTGACCGTGCTCTACAAATACGAGGCCAGCTATGTGGTCCTTTATATCAGTCAGGCGCAGCGCAACATGCCCAGCCCAGCGGTAGTGCGTTACTTCCGCTCTTTGGAACCGGAGCATGTGGTGCGTATCCACGATGTGGAGTACGCCCGCATCTACCGGATGCCTGAGCTCCTCCCTGACGAGATACTGCCCATTGAGCACCGCCAGCCGGTCAATTTTGGTGGTGAAATTCAGTTTCTGGGCTACAGCCTGGAATCCGAAAAGAAGGATGCTGTGGGAATCACTCTATACTGGCGCGCGCTGAGCGCAGTCCGCGGCGATTACATCGCAGACCTCAAGCTCGTCAACGCTGTATACCATCTATGGGGCCAGGCGGAAGGGCGACCCAGTTGGGGTGGTACACCCACCAACCAATGGCAGGAAGGTGAGATTTCTTACAGCTATCATGAAATCAAGCCCTGGCCAGGCACGCCCCCCGGCGTCTATCAGATCGAGCTCAGCCTGCACGAGCCGTACCAGCAACGGAACCTGACCCCGGCCGACGGCCAGAACCCGTTACTTGGGCCGGTGGAGATACCGAGCGGAGGGCCGTCACCTATGGAGGCGCTGGACATACAGCATCTTGTGGGAGCCAACCTGGGTGGGAAGGTTCAGTTGCTGGGCTATAACATGGAAAGCGGCCTCCGGCCAGGCGATGGGATCCACCTGACGCTTTTCTGGCAGTGTCTAGAGGAAATGGATAAAGGTTACACTGTTTTCACCCACTTGGTTGATGGTGAAGGAAACATCTGGGGGCAGAAGGACAACCCGCCAGTGGATGGGTTCTACCCTACCACAAAATGGGAGGAAGGAGAAATTGTTCGGGATCAGTACGATCTCCTCATCGCTTCTAATGCAACTCCTGGCGAGTACTGGCTTGTGATGGGTATGTACCTAGCCGAGACCGGGGAGCGGCTGGAGATATTAGCGGAGGATGGCAGCGTGGTGGATAACAGGGTTTTGTTGGGAAAGGTGCAGGTCGGAGAATAGACATGTCTTGGCTAACCTTACGCCGCCCAAAAGCCTATCTCGCTGTTGTCGTCCTGCTGGCTTTGTCAAATATATTTCTGCTTTTCACCAACTCTCTCTGTCTGCGGCTTTTGGGCGGCGTTACGCTCTTCTGTTTCCTGCCTGGCCTTTTGCTGATCAATCTCTTGTTCCCCCAATCGGGTTCTTTTCCCTTGCTGGAGAGGCTTCTCCTTGGTGCTGGGGCTAGTTACGTTCTCTCAACCTTCTGTGTCCTGGCGGTGCACTTTATACCAGGAGTGATCACTCTGGCCTCAATCTGCCTCGCTCTCGACGGGCTCATTTCAGCTCTGTTAGCCCTAAACGTTCTACTGCACAAAGCCGCAGCGGAGAAATTGGATTGCAGATGGTCCGGTAGGATAGTGTTGTTCCAAATAGCGCTGCTGGTGGCCTTGGCTGCCTTCTTTCGCTTCACTTACTTGGGTTACTCCGAGTATCAGGGCGACGAGGTGATGGTAGCCTCCGTTGCCAGACAGGCTATTGTGGGGCGAGACGATGCGTTGTTTCTGCATAGGAAAGGACCAACGGAAGCGAGCCTAGCTATAGCTTTCGCTCTCTTCGCCGACGGATTTGACGAGTTCGTTACCAGGTTCCCCTTTGCACTGGCCAATTTCTTGGGAATCATGGTTACCTACCTCGTTGGTCGCGAGCTCTTTGACAACTTTGTCGGCTTTGCTGCAGGGCTTCTGCTGACTATAGAAGGTATTTTCCAGGGATACTCCCACTTAGTACAGCATGAAAGCGTCGTTGCTTTCATGTTAGCTCTTTCGGTTTATTGCTTCTATCGCTTTTATCAAGCTGATGATAAGCGGAGCAATAGATGGCAGTTCCTGGGAGCTGCATTCTTTGCCTTCGGATTGCTCACCCATTGGGGTATGGTTCCTATCGTGCCAGCCCTTGCTTTTCTATATCTCAGCAGATATGGTTTGCGATCGCTGAGAGAGCACGCTTTAACCTTGTTCGGATCGCTATCTGTCATCGTGATCATCCTCTCAGTCTTCTATGTCCCTTACGTTCTTCACCCACATTTCAAAGACACTCAATTCTACCTGACGCAAGAGAGAATAGGGATCGGACAGGGGCCGTATAATAATCTCTATTGGTATATCTCTTACAGTATTTTCTACAACTCCACTTACTATGTCGCTTTCATGAGCGGCTTGCTGGTGATAGCCGTGATAGGGGAGTTACAAAAGGTTTTTCGACGGAAGTGGTTGCTCTATCTCGTATCGGCCTCGTTCATGGCGGGACTCGTGGTGCCTGTCTTTCTTCCCACCAGCCTGTCGGTTGATGGTGGTGCGAATTACAGCTTTATTCTCTTTTTGCCATGGTTGTCCACCCTCCTCTTTTCTCGAAAGATCACTACGGGAACCAAGGCCGTCTTTTTCTGGTTTCTCGCTTACCTTCTCACATATTCCTTTGTGATAAGAGAGCCTGGCCTGCACTATTACGCTCTTTCCCCAGCCTGGGCGATTATCGCGGGCTTGGGGTTAAAATGGGTGTATGACCTTGACTTCCGGAAGCTTGTTGTCAGTCTTTCTTGGAGAAGAAGACCGCGCGATTTTCGGGCGATTTATCGGAGGGGGATATTGCTCTTCTTCGTCCTGCTGTATGGTCTGTTTGCGTTCTATATCTATCTGGTCTTCATCCAGCATGATCCTATTTATATCGCAGGGTTCCCGGAACGCAAGCATCCTCTATATTGGACGCCACAAGTAGGTTATCCACGGAGTGGGTTCTTCGGTTTTCCTCACAAGTCTGGATGGAAGACTATTGGCTATCTTTATAGGACAGGAGCCTTTCGAGGCGACTATATGAGCAATGAGAAGCGCCAAATCCCTCGCTGGTACATCGGAGAGCGCTTGCGCGATGAGGGGATGCCACGCTACTTCTTCTATGATGAATATGCAGCACGGGTGAGGGAAGACGCGGAAAGGTATTCGAAAGAGGCGATAGGCGAATATTATGATTTGGTAGGTAGGGTCTGGGTGCATGGCAAGGCCAGGATCCTCATCTACAAGGACAAGTGTTTTGCCTCGGGGGCGACTCCTGTAGATTATCACTCGGAAGACTATGAATCTCGCTATGACGAACTCGCCTCGCTGCGCGAATCCTATCTCTACGAGAGGTATGGCGAGGACGACCCTTCCTTCCGAGACCTGGCGCGGTATCTGGATGTGCTAGCGCCTGAGGGTGTTGGTCTGATCCTCAACGCTCCCGAGCAAATCGGAATCTTGAGCTATTATCATAAGGGAGATATGCCCTATTATCCTCTGCCAAGGGAACAGATCATTGACGAAGGGCGGACTGGGGCAGAGCTCGCGGAGATCCTCGCCCAGCACGATCAGGTGTACGTCGCCTTCTGGGCGGAGGAGGAAAGGGATCCCGATGGGTTTATCGAAAAGTGGTTGGACGAGAACGCTCAGCGGGTGATGGAACGCTGGTTCAGCAACGTGCGGCTGGTTTTATATTCCACACCTGGGAAGGCAAGAGGGAATATCCGATACCTTCAAGGGGTCAATTTCGAGGGAAAAGCTGAGTTGGTTGGTTATGAGTTGAAAGAGACATCGGTCCAGCCGGGGGAGATGATCCATTTGACGTTGTACTGGCAGGCCTTGGCTGAGATGGGGAAAGACTATACCGTCTTCACTCACTTGATTGATGAGCAAAATCGCATTTGGGCACAGCACGACAAACAACCTTTGGACGGGGTGCATCCGACATCTGAGTGGAGGGAAGGCGAGGTGATGGTTGATGAATATGAACTGATCCTGGCCGAAGATGCGCCCCCTGGGGAGTACCAGATTGAAATTGGCCTGTACGATTGGGGGTCAGGCGAACGGTTGGCGGTATCCGAAGGTGGGCAATGGGTTCCAGAGAACAGGGTCATATTGGGGACAGTGCATTTGCGTAGCAAATCGTGACAAGCTAAAGGCAGCCATTGGGAGGTTCTGTTATGGACAGCACTAGCGTGGTGAAAAGGCCTTTCACCAAAAGAATCTGGATCAGTTTGGCCTTGTTTGTGATGGCCCTTGCGCCTAGGGCTATGGGCTTGAACGTATTCTTTACCATTGATGAACGCCTCTGGCTAAGGCGCTCCGTTGAGGCTCTCGGTGCGTTCCTATATGGAGACTATGCGCGGACCTTTCGGAAGGAACACCCCGGTGTAATCACTATGTGGTCCGCGATTATGGGCATCGTTGGCAAGTATCTAACTCAGTTAGGGCAATCTTGGCTGGACATAACGAGTGGTGTAACAAACCTTCAAGAGTTCAGGGAGATGATTCGCCTCGAGCCGGTTGATCCCAGCCTCATGATTGCTGTGAGGCTGCCCGTTGCCTTGATCGTCTCAACGGGAGTTGTCGTGGCCTATCTTCTGGTGAAAAGACTCTTCGGCTCTCGGGTGGCTCTTATTGCTGCTATCCTGTTAGCTTTCGACCCCTACTATATAGGTTACTCTCGCCTAATCCTGCATGCTGCCTTGGTGTCAACCTTCGTGACCGTCTCATTTCTGAGCTATCTGGTGTACCTGAAGTGTCGGAGAGGTTGGCTGTACATTCTCCTCTCTGGGATTGCGGGAGGGCTAGCTTTCCTAACCAAGTTCGAATCCCTTATCCTCGTTCCTATACTGGTGCTTGTGAGTATTGGCACCTGCTGGCGGAACGGTCTAAGCACGGATAGAGAAAGGATCCGCGATTTGAGTCTGGCTCTGGTGGTGTGGGGCTTTGTTGCAGCATCGTGCTTCTTCGTCCTCTGGCCAGCCATGTGGGTTGCGCCGGTTGAGACTTTACGGAAAGTAGTGACGGGAGCCACCCCATATTTCTTCAGCGAAGTGACCCCTTATTTACCCGACGAGGCAACACCGAATCTAGGCCCCTTCTTCTATCTAGTAGCCCTGTTCTTACTGCTGACGCCTTTGACCTCTTTGGGAATACTGGGTTCTGTGGCTGCGTTCACCCGTAGGAGCAACCGATGGCATCGGTTTGCGACTTTAGCTCTCCTCGGCTACGTTCTCCTCTATGGAACGATTATCTCAATAGGAGCTACCAAGGTTCAACGCTACCTCCTACCCGTCTTTCCAGCCGTAGACATCCTGGCTGCTGTTGGTCTGAAGGAGATGATATACTGGATAGAGCCCACCTTAAAGAGGCGTCTTAGCCAATGGGGGTTTAGCTGGTTAGCCGAGAAAGACCATGCCTGGACCGTTAGCATTTTGGCGATAGGATTGTTGCAAGTTATGTTGGTGCTGCCCCATCACCCCTACTATTTTACATGCTTCAATCCGTTGATGGGTGGTGGGACACAGGCAGCAAAAACGTTACGAATCGGCTGGGGCGAGGGCCTGGATGAAGCCGCCCGATATCTGAACCAGAAGGAAGTCGCTGAAGATCTTAGGATAGCGACCTGGTTCAATGACCAGTTTGCTCCCTTCAGCGCGGGGCACTCAGCTACTCTGGATTCGTGGTTCAGCGCCGATTATGTGGTGCTCTACAAGAGCCAGATTCAAAGGGGAAAACCAGATGCCAAGATGCTGGACTATTTTCGTTCCCTGCAGCCAGAGCATGTCGTGCGCCTGAAGGGCATTGATTACGCCTGGATCTACCGGGTGCCGGAGCGTGTACCCCCTGAGGTGCTTCCCCTGGAGCACCTTGAGCCCACACCTTTTGGCAATGCCATACTCCTCCTCGGCTATGATCTGGATGACAGCCGGGTCCAACGCGGCGGTGAAATTCGCCTCACCTTCTACTGGCAGTGCTTGGAGCCCATGGAAGAAAGCTACCACATCTATCTCAGGCTGCTCAATCCCGTTTACCGTATTTGGGGAGAGCAGAGCGCCCCCCCGTTGAGCCCCTGGGGAGAACTGCCTACCAAGCAGTGGGAAGCGGGGGTGATGTACAGAGATGATCGGAGTATCGAGTTCCTGCCAGGTACCCCGCCGGGTATCTATCGGCTGGGGTTGAGCCTTTATGATCCCCAGCGCCAGCAGGGACTGGGGTCCGCTGAGGGCAGCGAAATGATCCTGGGGTTGGTAGAGGTGCCGAAGGGCAAGCCTTTACCAGAGACTCTGGATATCCAGCATGAGTTAAAAGCCGATTTTGGCGGAGTAGCGCGTCTGTTGGGCTATTCGATGGCTGGCGACTTGCAGCCAGGAGGTGAGATACACCTGACCCTCTTTTGGCAGGCTCTGGCGGCGACAGGTCAGGACTATACTGTGTTTATTCATTTGGTCGGTGAGGAGGGATATGTCTGGGGGCAGGGAGATAGCCCACCTGCCGATGGCTTCTACCTTACAACAGAATGGAAGGAAGGCGAGGTTATACGCGATCAGCACAGTATAGCTATCCCGCCCGAAGCTCCGGCAGGCGAGTATCAGCTCGAAGTGGGCATGTACGATTGGGCCTCAGGGGTACGGTTGGCCCTTGTAGACAGAGATGGGGATGTCATCCGAGATAAGGTGTTGTTCGAAAAGATCAAAGTAAGGGGTACACTAGATGAATAGAAAGCCCTCATTTCCCATTCTTCATTCTCCTTTCTCAAAGATATGGACCTGTTTAGCCCTGTTTCTCATGGCTTTTCTGCCTCGGGTTTTTGCTCTGGACGTCTTCTTGACTCAAGATGAGCCCAATTGGGTGAAGAGATCGGTCAGGTTCTCTACTGCCTTACTGAGCCACGATTGGCCAAGGACTTCACAATACGGAGCTCCCGGCGTCACCACCATGTGGACGGGGACATTGGGGTTAGCGGCCAGATATTTTTCCCACGCCATTTCGGAAGGGACGCCGCTGAGTTGGGCAAGCCTTTCCGAGTTCTTGCAGGCGGTGCCTATCCAACTGGTGGACGCCAGCTATCTGGCACCCATGCGATTTCCTACGGTCCTGGTGACCTCGGTTTTCGCTGTTGCCTTTTACTTTCTCGTCAAGAGGTTGTTCGATGGGAGAGTGGCCCTTCTCAGCGCTGCCCTCGTGGCTCTCGATCCTTTCTATCTGGCTCATTCACGATTGCTCCACCATGATGCCCTGGTGGCGACCTTTATGACCCTCTCTGTGTTGTGCTTCATGGTCTATCTGGGTCAGGACCGAAGGCTCTTCTTTCTGGTTTTCTCAGGACTGGCTGCTGGTTTGGCCTTCCTGAGCAAGACAACTTCCTTGTTCCTGGTACCTTTTATGGGACTGTTGATTGTCATGAGCTTTGTGAAAGAATACCAGAGACACTCCACGGTGCGTTGGAGGGAAGTAGGTTACTGGATCCCCAGACTGCTGACATGGATGGGCATAGCCATTCTGGTGTTTGTTGTCCTTTGGCCAGCTATGTGGACTGACGCCGCACTGGCTGTGGGTACAATGACCAAGAAGGCACAATGGTCTCGGCCGCTCACTCTGACCACATCCAAAGGCCGGCCCTTGGTGGAACTGCTGAAATATCCAGCGACTTGGCTTCTCAGAACGACTCCTCTAACCCTGGCAGGGGCGGGGGCTGCGCTTTGGTTTCTGAGCCGGAAATTCCGACAGGGTTCTCGCTCAGTATCTAGTACTGATGGCTCGTGTCAACATTCCCGCGGAGGACTATCTAAAGGGGACGTGGTTCTTGGGCAGAGCAAAGAGAGGGAGAATCTGATAGCTCTCGTGCTATACATGATTCTGTTCACTATAGCCCTGTCTATGGCAGGTGCCAAGTTTGATCGCTACCTGCTGGCAGCATTTCCGGCCCTGGATATTGTGTCGGCCTGGGGATTGCTCCAGTTGCAGGACAAAGCTAATTCTGTTCTCGCGGGCAGGTTCTCCTCTGTAGCTCAATGGTCAAGAGTGCAGCCTATGATCGGTTTCATGCTGGCTTTTGCTCTCCAAGCCGGCGTCAGTGCCACCAGCTATCCTTATTACGTGAACTTTTTCAATCCAATGATTTACAATCCCATACTGATAGGGGAGCAGTTCATCGCCTCTTCTCCCCCAAGGCTCTACGATCCCTGGGGCGAAGGCCTGGATCAGGCGGCGCATTATCTGAACCAAAAAGAGAATCCGGCTGATCTCACCGTTGCTGTTGCACCAATCAGACTGTTTGCACCATTCTTCCCGGGGAAGACAGTGGAGTGGGACGGGGGAGAGGAACAGGATTTCATTCAATGGCGCACGGCAGACTATGTGGTGCGGTACATCAATTTCGGGGGACCTGAAAGAGCGTACGACTATTTCTGTTCCCTGGAGCCGGAACACGTCGTGCGTCTCGACGGCCTCGACTATGCCTGGATTTACAAAATGCCGGACGAGGTCGTCAGCAAGGTTGTACCCGCTCAATATCCTCAGTCGGTACAGTTTGGCGACTCGATCATGTTCCTTGGGCATAGTCTCGATGTCAGGGCAGTTGAAAGTGAGGGCAAAATAGGAATCACCCTGTACTGGCAATGCCTGTCCCCTATGGGGGGAAACTATATGGTCTATCTCAAGGTGCTCAACGGTGCCTATCACGTTTACGGCCAGCAGGATGGGATGCCAGTTCACGATGGGTTTCCCACGAACCAGTGGGACCAGGGAGTCATCGTGAAGGATGAACGTCAAATCGAGCTATTACCAGGCACCCCACCAGGCCTCTACGACGTCGAGGTCAGCCTATACGATCCCTACAGTCAGCGTAGCCTAGAGCCCCAGAGCGGCCGGCTGGTGTTGCCGATAGAGGTGCCGCCACGGGAGCCGCCAGCCATTGAAGCCTTGGACATCGAACATCCTATGAAGGCGTATCTCGGTAACCAGGTCCAGTTTCTGGGCTACAATGTTGCGAGCAGTTTCCATCCCGGCCATGGCATACATTTGGACCTATTCTGGCAGGCTTTACAACCCATGGAGGAAGATTACACTATCTTTGTTCACTTAGTGGATGGGGAGGGAAACATCTTGGGGCAGAAGGACACCCCGCCGGTAGAGGGGCTCTACCCCACCACTCTCTGGACACAGGGGGATATCTTGCGCGATCAGTATGACTTGATAGCGTCACCTGACGTTCCCCCGGGCAAGTACTGGCTCGCAGTGGGGATGTATCTGCCTGAGACCGGTGAGCGGCTGGAAGTGCGCGGGGAAGAAGGCCCATTGCCAGAGAATCGAATTCTCCTGTCACCTCCTATAATGATCAGGTGAGAGAAGTGTTGGAATTATTGAGGGAAGCCGCTCAGAGCAAAGTAGCCTACGGATTCGTCCTGTTGGGCCTGATCGGGCTTTTGTTTGCATGGCAAGTCAGCAACCTTGGAGCTCACAACTGGCTCTACGATGAAGCAGGCTACATTGCCGTGCCCTGGATGGTTGCGGCTGGCCACACCCTCTACACTGAGGCCTATTCTCCCTCACCGCCTCTGTTCACCCTCTCCGTTGCTACCGCGTTCAAGATCTGGGGGATCTCTGTTGAGGTGGCCAGGGCGGTCATCGTAGCTTATTCTACTTTGGGTCTCCTGACTGTCGCCCTGCTGGCGTGTGAGCTTAGAGGCCGGATAGCCGGCTTGGCGGCAGTGCTGCTGCTGTTCTTCAGTCCCGAATACTTTCGCCTATCGCGGGTGACCATGTCCGAGGTGCCTGCCGTCAGTCTGGCCCTCATCTCCCTGTTAGCTTCACTGGTTTATTGGCGTTGTGATCGAAAAGGATGGCTGATTCTGTCCGGCCTGACGATGGCGGCCAGTCTGCTGGTAAAGCTGGTGACCCTCTTTGCCTTACCGTTGCCCATCATAGCGATCACGTTGTATCACTTTTATCCCCAGAATCCGGGTGCAGAGCGCCCTGTGATCGTCAGGGTGAAGGGGATGACCCGAGACCTTGTAGTGTGGGCCGCCTCCTTCTGCGTGCCCATTCTGCTTTGCCTTCTGGTCTACGATCCACGGGCCATGTACGAGCAGGCGGTGGCCCTGCACTGGCGGGGCCGAGAGTTCCATCCGGTGGACTATGACCGGCGTGGGCCACGTATCCTGGGATACCTCTGGCAAGACCGGGGACTGTTGATGCTGGCCCTGGGGGGCAGTTTCTCCTGTTGGCTGCGGCGCTTCCGTCAGGCTCTCTTGGTAGTGGCCTGGCTCCTCCTGGTAACCGTTATGATGGTCAACCAGTCGCCACTGACAGCCCACCACATGCTCCCCATGGTCCCTCCATTAGCCGTTTTGGCTGGAGTGATGGTGCAGGAAGGCTGGGATTCCTGGCTGGCGCTGATCAAACAAAGGCGTTGGCAAAGCTTCCTCCTGCCAGCAATCAGCGTCGGCCTCGTAGTCTTTTATCTGGTCAACTGGCCTGCGGTAGCTGAGTCGAACCGAGAGGAAATGACCAAGACCAATGTCCCCGAAGGACTGGTCGAGGATGCCATCAGCCTGCTGAAACAAGTAACCGTGCCGGACGATTTCGTGATCTCCGATGATCCCTTAGTCGTGCTGTTGGCTGAGAGAAACATCCCACCGATGCTGACCGGTGCGGATTGGAGGAGATTGAGTGTTGGTTATTTGACGGCTGAGCAGCTCATCGCCTTGAGTAAGGAATACGAGGCCACGGCTATTGTTTTTTGGAGAGAGCGCTTTGATAGCCTGCCGACCTATGTGCAATGGGTGGAAGCTCGGTTTGAGGCAGTCGAGATTGGGACGCCATCGCATCGTCTCTATCTGCCGCCAGAGCCCTCTGGGGCTCCCAATACCACTTTTGGCCACAAGATTCAACTCCTGGCCAGCCGCGTAGACAAGACCCATCTTGCTTCCGGAGGCCAGTTGAAAGTCACCCTCTTCTGGCGAGCTTTGCGCCGGGTAGGTGGAGACTATACCATCTATCTAAAATTGATCAATCCGACCTATCACATCTGGGGACAGCAGGATAGCCGTCCCTATCACGATGGCTCCTCGACCTACACTTGGCAGGAAGGCCAAATCATCTATGACCCTCGCCAACTGAAGCTATTGCCCGGCACACCACCGGGAGAGTATCAAATCGAGATCATCCCGGTCGAGATATACAGCACGGAGGCGCTGGAAGCGGATACGGGAGAGCCAGTACTGATAGGGCCGGTAGAGGTGCCACGGCGGGCTCCCCCTCCGGTAGAGGCGCTGGATATTGAGTATCCCCAGGAAGCGATATTGGGTGACAAAGTGCGGCTTTTGGGGTACAATATGGAGAGTGGCTTTCGGCCCGGTGATGGCATCCACCTGACGCTCTTCTGGCAATGTCTGGAGGAGATGAGGCAAAGCTATACCGTTTTTATCCACTTGGTTGATGACCAAGGTACCCTTTGGGGGCAGAAAGACAATCCCCCGGTGGATGGGTTCTATCCTACGACCAAGTGGCAAGCGGGTGAGATTGTGCGGGATCAATATGACCTGCTGATTCCATCTGATGCGCCTGTAGGCGACTACAAGATCGAAGTGGGGATGTATCTGGCTGAAACGGGTGAGCGGCTGCTGGTGAACGGGGATAATGCTGTACAGTTGACCGAGGTGGCTGTATCTTGGTGATTGGAGATAGGCTTCGAAACCATGATATAATAGGCTGGGGTGCCCTGTTGGGGGTGGTGGTGGCCTTCTGCCTGTGGCAGATGGCTCACCTGGGGGGCTTCCGCTGGGACTATGATGAGGGAGCGCATATGATGCAAGCCCATCTGATGCTGATGGGCTATCCCCTCTACGCCGAGATCTTTTCCGGCCAGCCACCTCTGCTCATCTCGTCGCTGGCTGGGGCCTTTGCCCTCCTGGGCCCCTCAGTGCTGGTAGGTCGAGCGCTGATGGTGACTTACGCCACCCTGGGGCTCCTAGCTCTGGCCCTCATTGCCCGGGAGCTGCATGGTTGGGCAGCCGCCGTAGGTACGGTAGTGCTGCTGGGCATCGCCCCCGATTTCTTTCTCTACTCGCGGGTCAGCATGGGCGATGTCCCTTCCACTAGTATGGTGACCTTGACTATCCTGTGCGCTCTCCGCTATCGAGGCTCGGGGCGGCGGAGGTGGGTGGTGGCCGCTGGGCTTGCTCTAGGGGCTGGATGCCTCTTGAAATTCAGTACCGTCTTTGCCGTGCCATTGGTTGCGGCGGTGGTGGCGCTGCGGAGTGCAGATGGGCTATCCCTGAGAGAGTTCATAGCCAGGGCGGAACGGAGAAGGTGGGCCAGGATCGGTTCTGACCTGGCCTGGCTGGGAGGAGCCTTTGCTCTGCCCCTTCTCTTCTGCCTGCTGGCTTTCGATGTGCTGGCCATGTACGACCAGCTTTTCCTCTTCCACTGGCAGGCGCGGGCGGCTTTCGGCCTCGACCGGATGGCCAACCTCAGCCAGATTGGGGAGTATTTGTTGAGGAACGGCGGACTTTCGGCTTTAGCCGCCTATGGATGTATAAGCCTGCTCTTAACACGGCGAGTAGGGCGCAGTTTCCTCATCATCGCCTGGTTCTTCCTCATAGCTGCAGTGCTCGTCAACCACGCCCCTCTGTGGCCGCATCTGCTGGTGATGTTGCTCTTCCCTCTGGCTCTGGGGGGTGGGGTGGCCATCGGCGAGCTTGTGCAGTATGCCAAACTCAGGAGCAAACGGACCTGGAGCTGGCAACGGGTGTCGCTCCCGCTGATAGGACTGTGCGCCCTGGCCCTCTATCTGATGGGGATACCATCCATCGTGGAAACCAATAGCCATCGCCTGATGGCCTACAAGACCGAAGTCGGTCTGGCAGCGACCGATTTTGTGGCCTCGGTCACGGATCCTGAGGGCTGGGTCATTACCGATGAGCCCCTGGTACCCTTCTGTGCTGGCAGAAAAGTGCCGCCATATCTGAGTGATATCTCCTATGTCAGGACCCAAACCGGCTACTTGACGGCCGACGACTTGATTGCTCTGACCGAAGATTATCGCCCTCAGGCCATCGTGATCTGGAGTGAGGGGAGGTTCACCCAGCGTTTGCCAGCCTACGTTGAGTGGGTGGAGCAGAACTATCGTCTGGCGACCAGCTTCGGCCCCAAGCGACGCATCTACGTTCCGGTGGCTCCCTGAGCTTGGAGTTTATGCACAATGGCATTGTCAAGGCCGCCTGACAAATCCCCATGAGACGAAAAAGCCGCCGTCTGGGACGAAGAGGTTGTCTCACCGCTCCTTCGTGATACTCAAGGCTCCCGCTCGCAATGATCAATGCTTATGCAAGAAGTGCAAAAGTCCTGGCCCTTCCAGATGAGGGGAAGATACTGTTTATTATAGCAAGACTGGCAGCAGGGCTGATTTGAGAAATAAACTCCGTTGCTCGGCCCCTCACTGGTTATCACTGTGACATTACCCTCACCCGCCCCGTCTGGGACGATGCAGGTAATCCGGGTAGCACTCCAGAAAGTGACTGTGGCTGTCACGCCAGGAGTAAACCGGACCGTGCTAGTACCTTGAGTTTTGCCAAAGGCCGAACCATGGATGGTCACTGAGTGACCTGCTTCCCCGCAAGAGGGCACGCAGTCAATCACAGGCGCATTGACAAATCCCTCTGTCACTAGTGAGTACTGCTGCGGCTCCTGGGGAACACTGGTTCCCGTCACTCTGGCTGTCCAGGTGCCGGACACGGGGACAGTCACGTAGACCTGCTCGACGTTGTTGATGCTGTCGGTTCCCTTGGTGGCGTGTTTATAGGGTTGAGTGGGGTTCAACACCCAGGGGAAATGAGTGGTGATACCGTCAGGCTCAAGCAGGGTCAGGTCCAAGTTGTTCACCAGAGCGGGGTTGGCGTTGACTGTGCCTGCTGGGTCGTCCCAGACCAGGGTGACTTTGACCGAGGATGCCCCAGTGGGAACGGTAATGGTGTAGGTATTGGTGACCCCATTGGATACGGAATCCTGGCGCAGGTCTCTGGCCCTGAGCACATCGGCCGCAGCCTGGGCATCTACACGGCCGTAGCCAAATGCATAATCGGGGCC
>SMTZ1_10001646_pt1 | contig 22524 bp, 21 predicted proteins | sample DeeMarSWOR136_30_FD_25667 | JGI IMG/M metagenome (IMG submission 25667) | reverse complement strand
AAGTTCTCTTTAAATCGTTAACAATCTCAGGTATTCTGTAGGTTTCCAGACAATGACAGGTAGCATTCCACATACCATACTTGAACAAGGGTGTGATCATCTCAAATTTTGAATCCCAGTACATCTTTGGAAACATATCGCCTAGATCTTTTCCATTGTACTCTTGAGCAATTTTCTGGCACAGTTTCTGTTTGGCTGAAGCTATCTCTGCAGAAGGTTCCTCAATGATGACTACGAATAATGATTCAATGTCTGGGAACAAATCTGCCATTTCTTCTATGACACCCTTTATGGAGGCTTTATCACAGACCATGGTCATGTCTTCTGCAATCATTAACTTCTGAATGCGGTAGAAAGCACCAGTAGCATCTTCTACAGAAGAAAACCCAAAACAACAGTACTCTACTGCTTCTGGATAGTCGTACACACGTAAGGTGATCTCGTATTTTACTCCCAGAAGGGAGTGGTCACCACAGAATAGTCCAGTTAAATCTGCTGTGCAGTTAAATCGGTTGAACGGACGAGCATGAGGATTGATCCGGGAACCAGTTTCCAGGATGTCTCCTTCAGGTAGCACCACCTTTAAACTGGTCACTCCCTGGGGAGCCTGGCCCCACTTGGCAGAAGCTAACCCTACCGAGTTTGAAGATACTGATCCTCCCACAGTGGCGGAATGGCCTGAATAAGGTCCTCTGAACCCAGGTTTCAACCCTTGTTCTTTCAATCCATGGAGAAGGTTGCCCCAGGTACACCCTGCACCCACAATGGCTGTCATGTTCTCTTCATTGATAAAAATATGGTCTATTGCAGTCATGTCCAGCGTTATCCCTCCCTTTTGAGGAAGACATGCGCCTCCCATGCCGCATCTGCCGCCTGCAGCAATAACTGGTATACTGGTCTCATTGGCGAGGGTTAAAATGTCTGAAATGTGCTCTGCAGTTTGAGGTCTGACTACGTAATCTGGTTTTAACGTATCTACAAGGGAAGCATCACGGGAGTAAGCGATTAATACAGTTTCTCTGTTAGTTGCATTAGGTTCTCCTACAATATCCTGGAGTTTGGAAAGCATACTGTGCAGGTCTCAACAGAGCATATATAATTTTTGATCTTTGATCTTTGATCTTTGGTTTTCGGTTTTGATTTTAGTTTTTGACAGAAGGTAATTCTTCATTAAAAAGGTTCAAGCACAAACACGATTTTGTCACTGCGCCTGCACTCGTGTTAAGTATTGGTGAATCTATGCGGCTTGAAGAGGTATAACCCATTTTATAAGTGTAAAACGATAGTTCAGACCATTGGTGAGACTATGTGGATCTATGAAAAATTCGCAGCTTTTTATGCAGGAGGGCCCTACACGCACTACAGCAGCAGAATGGCTGAAATACTCCCTTCTGTACTCCAACAGGTTGGTGCGCAGCCGCAGACTATCCTGGATCCGGCTTGCGGGGAGGGAACATTTGCTGTGGCTGCAGCAAAGAAGGGATTTTATGTGACTGGTGTTGATGCATCCTCCCACATGTTGGATTTTGCCAGAAAATTAGCTGAAAAAGAAAAGGTAAAAGTAGAATTCCTTCTTCAGGATATGCGCTCCTTGCACTTTGAAAAGAAGTTCGATCTTGTAACCTGCTGGTATGACAGCCTGAATTACTTGCTGGAGTTAAAAGATCTGGAAACTACCTTTGCAGGTGTGTATCGTGCACTACGAGATGGGGGGCTTTTTATCTTTGATGTGTACACTATTTATGGTTTTGTAGTGAGCAGGCGCGAATATCCCTATTATGTTGAACAGGATACGCCCACTTTATTCGAAGTCCACCGCCCAAACTATGACTTTGAGAAAAATATAGCTACTATGGTAGTAACTGGATTTATAAGAGATCATAACAAGAACGGGAATGAGAACACATGGGTTCGAGTTGATGAAGAGCACAAACAGAGAGGATACTTCCTCGAAGAGATCCAAACGTGTTTAGAAAAATCTGGATTGCAAAAACTCGTATGTTGGGGGAGTCTACACGAAATGAGTGATCCTGAACCAGATAGCAAAAGGGTTTGGTTCATAACACAGAAAATGTAGCTTTTCCCTTGTAGCTCTTCCTCATTTCTTTTTTAATTTTCATTTGTACATTTTCACTGTTGAACTCTATCATTCCTTTTCCAAATACCAATAATCCTCTTTGACCCCCATAAACTATGGATTTCAGAAATGTTTATTAAATTCTCGTAAATATCGATGACATTAAAAGAATTTCCGTATGAGCTCCTTATGTACTTGCAGGATACAGCATTAGCATTCGCAATAACTGTACTGCCAAATCGGGTAGCATGTGGATAAGAAGAATGGCCTGTCAAAACCAGGTCTACCTGCAGATCGTACAGAGATTTCAAAACATCTCCTGCATCTTCTAATAATCCTTTTTCCCGGATATGGGGGAGAGGAACTATGTTATGGTGCAAAAAGACGATGCTCATCTCCTGTTCCTGCTCTTTTATTGATTTTTCCAAGTTTTGGAGGCCGAATCGTCCCACAGAGCCCACATCAGAATCATACTGTGAAGAATTCACCCCGTGCACATGGAACAGAGGAGTTTCAAAATCCTGGTCCAACCCTCCAGTTACTGTGGGAAATAATTCATATCCAATGTAGTTAATATCCCTCGGACCGGGAGTGTATACTATGGGAGCTTCAATCATGTGGAGATACTTCTGTGCCAGATCGTAATGGTGGGGAATTCCCTTCTCCACAACGTCTCCGCAGTGTACTACCAATTCTGGTGACAAAGCGTTTATCTTCTTCACTGCGTTCTCGTACTTTCCTTTCTCAAAGATCTTGCGGTCTGAAAAGAACGTGCCTGCAATGTGAACAATTCTGGCCAATTTTTTTCCCTCTGAAATGAAGATTTCACCTCCCGATCGAGGATATCTATTTTCCTGAGACGCGTTAACCCGTTTGATAGTTACGGTGATCTCTTCTGGAGTAATGTTTACCTGGTTATAACTGCAGACATCTCCTGCCCTCCTCTTCCGACAGGAGACGCAGCCCGCATTTGAAATAATCATATCATCCATGTTGATAACATTCGGGTAGTGACGGTGACCAGACAACACCAGGTCCACATCATACCTCTGGAATAGATCCAGTAGGTCTCCTGCATTGAAAAGCACATTCCGTTCAGTACCTGCTTTAGGAACAGGGACTAAATGGTGGTGAACTGCCACCATCTTCAACTTCTTTGAACTGTACTTGACCAATTGGCTCTTCAACCAGGTAAACTTGCTGCTCCCTACTCTCCCTTCATTCCGGTCAGGAATAGAACTGTCAGCATAGATGAGAACGTAGTCTTCCCCCTGATAAACCCCGTTCAGATCACCGAAGTACTCCTCAAATAATTCGTACCCAACATTTCGGGAGTCATGATTTCCTGGTATAACTACTAACGGCTTTTTAATACTTTCTATTAAAGAAAAAGAACGCTCATACGCTTCCCTTAACCCAGTATCAGTAATGTCCCCTGTGTGTACTACTAGATCATATGGTGAAGTATTGATCTCCTTTACGATCTGGGAAAATACATCTTTCTGAAATTCTCCTCCCGGTGTAATGTGTGAATCTGAAATGTGGGCAATCCTCATGTTACTCACTGGAAATGGCTGTTTCTAAAAACTGCTTTTCTACATCCACCAAATCTTTCAAAGAGAACAAGCCAATAACATTCCCTTCTTCTGTGATGAGCATGTGGCGAATCTGGTGCTGCTGCATCGACTCCAGCACCTTGTACACTGGAGTATCAATATCTGCTGTAATAAGATCACGTATCATGATCTTGGAAACAGGTTCAGAATAGGGCAATCCTTCTGCCACCACTCGTTCTATAATATCTCCCTGGGTGAAAAACCCTACTACTTTCTCGTTGCACACTACCAAAGATCCAATGTGGAATTCCACCATTCTCTGGCATGCCTTCTGGATAGTCTCACCCTCAGTGACTCCAATCAGCTTTTTCGTAGTATACTGCCTCACAGGGACTGAAAATTTGTTCATTTTTCTGCCTCCTTTTGCAGTTGCTCGTAGATAACTCTTAAAACCTGGGAAACTGTCCCTTCCAGTGTTTCATTCTCCACAACAGGAATTCCATGCTTGTGGGCTCTCCCCACGATGTGATCCTGTATCTGCCTGATCTTACCGATTTCTTTGATGTAGTGTTCAGGTGGTCTCTTGCTCTCCTTGGCTCGAGAATGGAACCTGCTGATGTGCTCTTTTTCATCTGATAATTGTAACACGAAATGAAAGATTGTCTCATTCTGGGGTGTCACATACCCCGGGACCAGGTGAATTCCCTCCATCAAAAGGCTTACGCCCTCTGTCAATGCTCTATGAACGAGCGCATTAATACCTACAGCAACATGAGAAACCTGAAGCTCAAAAGCATAAATCACTGAACTTAGATAAGAAGAAGGCACCTGAATGTCCTTCCAAACAGCAAAAGAAGACGTATGTAACGTAGGAAGTAGGTCTTTGGACACCATCTTCCGCATGAGTTCCCGCACCACATCTGTCCCAATAATAGAGTGAATTCCCAACCGGTAACTTATTTCAGAAGCTACAGTAGACTTACCAATCCCTGTCGCTCCACCCAGGAGGATCACGATGGAGCGTTTCTTCTCCCGGAGAGAGTGCCACATCTTGTAGTAGGAGGCTACGCGGGAAAATCCTGCGTCCAGCAATGTCTGGTAGATTTTGGATGTGAGTTCTTCTTCTGTGACCTTGGTAGCATTACACGCTTCAAATTCTGCCCGAATATTCTCTGCCATCTGGTAGGCCTTTGCCACATCCAGACCAGCCTTCATCAATGATCCAGCGAGAATCCCTTTTGAGAAGGGTGTCACATGTTTTTTGCCAACAATTTCTATCATTGAGACGCCTCCTGTGCAAGGTGTATAACTGCTTTTTCCAGGTCTTTATTCTCAATGTCTCCATCCACTACGTGGGGAACATTATCCATGTAAACTACATCAACTCCCTGGTCGAGCGCTTCTCGGGTGGCCACATCAATGGATGATGCTTTCACCTCGGTGAGGAGGACATCGGCTGCAGGGAGAAATTGCTCCAAATCCTTTCTCATTTTTGGCCTGTTGGAAAGGTGAGGTGAAGCTCCTACTACCTTGCAGTCAAACGTCTCTTCTAAATAGGGAACAATCTTTGTCTCCAGAATTGCAGGAGGTGTTGTCGTTGCCAAAGCTACCTTCTTTCCAGTAATCTGGCCCAGGGGCTGAGGTCTGAAAACACAGTGTGCCTGGCTAATTCTTGGGTTTACCTCTTTTAGAATTTGTTCTATTGTTCTCACCTTTTCAGGAGAAGCCATGGGTTCTTCACACATCATGACAATTGCTAAATCAGCTTTGAGAATCCGGAAAGGGCCAAAGTACTTTTCAATGGATTCTATAGGCTGGTGAGCTCCCACCACCACCACACACGTATCTGTCCGAACAGGAGGGAGTGTGATACCAGACCCTTCCATGATCACGAAGTCAACATCTAATGTGTTAGCCACTTCAGCTCCCTTGACTACGTTAGACGTAAAAGGAGCTCCTGCCATCCCTCCTCCACAGCGTCTGCATCCCACTGCGATCACCCGTGAGATCAAAGCATTCTCCCAGTGATCTGATGCTGCGTGCTTACCCATGTTTGCTTGATCTAAAAGGTATGAAGGAGTGAGCTCAATAGTGTCTCCTCTAATCACTTCAGGCTCAGGAGGGCCACCTCTTCCCATAGTGACAATACACGGAGTATACCCGTTACCTTTGAGTGTCCGAGCAATATACCCAGAAATTGCAGTCTTCCCCACTCTTTTGGTAGTCCCAATAACCATCATGCTCGGTTTTTCTAAAACATCACGAGAAGGGGGAGGAGTAAAATGGAAGTCTGCTCCACTGTATTGAACACCCTCTTTCATTAAAACAGATCCGATCTGAAAACGGATAATAGAATTAACCACAGGTTCACCAGAAAGATCCAGCACTTTCTGTATTCTGTGTTTCTTACACGCAGAAACGATGAGGTCAATGAGATTCAGTAATGAGTGATCAGAACCCCTGTATATGGGAAGGTCAAGATATTCAGTGAGTTCTTCTATGCTTCCAATCTTTTCAGTTCCCCCCATAAACACTGCTGCTTCAACATCATCTTTAATAGAGAATAATGCATCCCGAGTGACTGGCGGATAATGTTCACCATCAATGAGAGCTAAAATTTTCATTAGCATTACTTTTCTTTAGAAACTATTTAAGTCTATTGTTAGCTTACCATACCATATTGTGTAAAGCTGTATAGGGAAGCTCGGAAAGCTCTTGGTAATGTGAAATACTTTTGACTGCTAAGCTTTGCTGTGCGTGTGAAGTGTAGGGTACTGTACTATGCTCTAGTAATGTCTTAGTAGGAGGTATTATATTATAGAGGTGTGGTATTTTATAGAGGGACCTACCCCTTTGTTTCCTGTGGAATAGGTGAAAGAAATGGTCGCTATTATTGTTAAATTAATGAAATGGTTACTTGGTTGAATACTCTTCTATCTTTATAAAGGTTACTAATAGAAATTTTTGCACAGCCGCATACTCTATCTACTAACCACTTAGACTTATACAGTCTCCAGTGGAAATAAAGGGGGCAGAGGAAGACTTAAATAGGGACAACCGCAGGTAAAAAATGGTGATACAGTGGAGGGACAGAGATCACTCGACCAACTTTTCGATCAACTTCTGGTTCAGCGGAGAATCTTCAAGAGTAAGGAAGTACTTCGTGACTCTTATACCCCCTCATTAATGCCCCACAGAGACCGTCAGATTGATGAATTGGCAAAGATTCTAGTTTCTGCTGTAAAGGGTGAGACACCCTCTAACATTTTCATCTACGGAAAAACAGGAACAGGTAAGACTGCAGTTACTATGCACGTTGGCGAGGGGCTTGTGAAGAAAGTTGGTGGGTGTTGTTTTATTCGGCCGTTTGGAACCAAGCTGGAGATGAAAAGGTCGGACATGCCTTTACCTGTGTGGTTCATCTATACTAATTGTGAGATTGTAGATACACAGTATCGACTACTAGCAAAACTAGCTGAGTACATGGGTCAATCAGTTCCTTTAACAGGATGGCCTACTGATAAGGTGTACGAAAGCTTTGTGAGAGCTACAGATAAGGAGGAGAGGCTAGTAATTGTTGTCTTAGATGAGATTGATCGGTTACTCAGAAAGGGGAGTGACAGCGTTTTATACAATTTAACGAGAATCAATTCCGATCTAAAGAGAGCGAAAGTGAGCATAATTGGTATTTCCAATGATTTAAATTTCATAGAGTTTTTGGATCCCAGAGTGCGCAGCTCTTTAGGGGAAGAAGAGCTTGTATTTCCTCCCTACCATGGAGAGCAGCTGGTGGACATTCTCTCTCACAGGGCAGAAGAAGCATTTTATGATTCTGCTTTAGACCCGGGGGTGATCCCTTTGTGTGCAGCTTTTGCAGCTCAGGAGCATGGGGATGCTCGGAGAGCTTTAGACTTTTTGAGAATAGCAGGGGAGATTGCAGAAAGGCATAGAGCTTCCAAAGTAACTGAGAAACACGTGAGAGTTGCTAAGAACAGAATAGAAAAGGATAGAGTAGTAGAAGTGATCAAGACTTTCCCAACCCAGTCCAAGTTCGTGCTGTTTGCTATAACACTGCTGGAACGGTATAATGCTTCTACTATTACCACAGGCGAGACCTATAACGTATACAAAGAATTATGCAGGCTATCCAAGATGGACATTCTCACTCAGAGAAGGGTTTCAGATATCATCAGCGAGCTTGATATGATGGGCATTGTTAATGCAACAGTGGTGAGTAAAGGAAGGTATGGCAGAACAAAAGAAATCCGACTGGGCGTTCCTGTCAGCCAGGTAAAAGGTGTTTTAGAAAAGCATCACAAGATTGAGCGTGTTTCTAATTTCGTTCCACCTATCCAGAGGAAGCTTGTTTGATAAAACAATATGTGATCATGCTGTGGAATTGCCACCATTATCTGAGTGGTATTGTTCAAATTACATACAGTCTATGAGTTCTTTGCAATCCTCCTAGTATGGGTGTGAGAGTGTGAATATTTTTTATTAGTGCTACTATCTTAACCGTAACATTTATATATTAGACTAACTTTAAGTTAAGATAAGTGATGCTCATGGTTTCATCAGAACAGTTACTTGACATATTGGGAAATGAAACAAGGAGGATGATTCTGCAGTTACTGGCAGAAAAACCAAGATATACTACAGAGATTGCAAGCTTGTTAAATATTGGTCAAAAGGCCATTAATGATCATTTGAAGATCATGTCAGAATTTGGAGTGATCGAATTATACACCCAGAAGCAGTCCAGAGGATCTCCAAGGAAGTACTTCAAGATCAATGAGAAATTCAAACTGGAGTTTACCTTGACTCCTGGTTTTTTCAGGGTATACATACTGAGCCCTGAAATGGATTTGAAGTTGGTTCTGGAAAAATTTCCAGAATTCAAAAAACTGCAGAAAAAAGTAGAGCAGATGGAGAAAATCAGGCGCATTGAACACTACAGGAAGATGTGCAGAGATCTGGGAGAGGAGTTGTTCCGGTTGACCCAGGCAACGATGTACATAGAAACATTACTGGCCAAGGTGAGGCAGCAGTGTATGGAAGCGGTAGATGCACTCGGGTTGAACCCTTTAGAGAGACGTGTTCTCTTTGAAGTGGTGACTGCAGGAAGAGGTACGACCATGAGGGATATTGCTGAAAAATGTAACATATCTTCTGAAGAAACACTGGAAATTCTAAAGAACCTGGAGAAGAAGAATGTGGTGAGGTTGTAACATGTTCTGTGATTACTGTGGAAATGCTCTTTCGGACACATGGCAGTACTGTCCATACTGCGGTAAGAAGATCAAAGGGGAACCAGATTTACTTGACTCTTTATTTCGGGACAGCTTCAGCGGGATTAGTATTCGTATCACCTCTGTTGGAGGCAAAGAACCCAGGATCAGGGTGGATAAGTTTGGAATGAGAGTACCTCTTGATGGAGAAGAACCAGAGGAACCTGAAGAACCTGCATTAGAATCAGAGAACCCTCACAGGATTCCCCGGAGAGTTTTGGAGCCTGAAGGAGAAATGCAGCAAATAGGCCACCTTGTAGTGATCAGGGTGAAGCTTCCCGGCATAGATGAGAGAGACGTAGAGGTACAGAGACTGGAAGAGTCAGTGGAAATCAAAGCTTACAGAGATGATGAAGCCTATTTTAAACAGTTCCACATACCTGCAGGTGCTCAGATTATCTCGAAATACATGGACGGAGATGAACTCATTGTGGAAGTAGGGTGAGACTATGATACCTGGTGAAGATATCCAACCAGAAGAGGGTGCAAAACCATCAGAACCTTCAGAAGAATTCTCGAAGCATATTTTACGAGAGGAATTATTCCAGAAAATAGAGGATCTTCAAAGAGAAAAAGAGGAAAAGGGCAAGGAAGCAGAAGAATACCTCTCCATGGTTCAGCGTCTTCAGGCAGAATTTGAGAACTACAAAAAAAGGGCAGAAAGGGAGCGTATTGAGTATACAGAGCAGGCAAATTCGCAGTTAGTTTTGAAGCTGCTCTCTGTTCTGGACAACTTTGAGAGAGGGTTGACCAGTGAAAACTCAGATTCAGACTCTTTCAGAAAAGGTGTGGACATGATATTTTCCCAGTTGAAGAGTATACTGGAAGCAGAAGGGCTTTCTGTTATTGAAGCTGAAGGAGAAGAGTTCGATCCGTATTACCATGAAGCTGTTTTAACAGAAGTAGGTGATTATGATGATACTGTCATTGAGGAACTCGAGAAAGGTTATATGTTTAAGACAAAAGTGCTTCGACCTTCCAAGGTGAAGGTGGGTAAGAGAGGTGATTAAATGAAGATTTTAGGAATTGATCTAGGGACCACTAACTCCTGTATGGCTGTCATGGAAGCTGGCAAGCCTGTGGTCATACCGAATGCAGAAGGTTCGAGGACAACACCTTCTGTGGTAGGGTTTTCCAAATCAGGAGAACGGTTAGTGGGCCAGGTAGCCAAGAGGCAGGCAGTATCAAACCCTGAAAAGACTGTTTATTCTATCAAGCGGTTCATGGGGAGATACTACGATGAAGTAGAGTCTGAGAGGAATACAGTACAGTATGAAGTGGTGAGAGGGTCTTCCAACGATGCGCGAGTGAAAATTGGGGACAAAATGTATAGTCCACAGGAGATCTCTGCCATGATTTTAAAGAAGATGAAAGAAGATGCAGAGAATTATTTAGGTGAAAGAATTGAGAAGGCAGTGATTACAGTCCCGGCTTACTTCAACGATTCCCAGAGGCAGGCCACCAAGGATGCAGGTACTATTGCAGGGCTGGAAGTGGTGCGCATCATCAATGAGCCGACTGCATCATCTCTGGCATATGGGTTAGACAAGGAGCAGGAACAGACTATTTTGGTGTTCGATTTAGGTGGCGGAACCTTTGATGTGTCTGTCCTGGATATTGGTGAAGGAGTCTTTGAAGTGAAGGCTACCTGCGGCGATATGCATTTAGGAGGAGATGACTGGGATAAGAGGGTCATGGACTGGATGGTGGAGGAATTCAAAAAGGAACACGGTGTGGACTTATCCAAGGACAGAATGGCTATGCAGAGAATCAGAGATGCAGCAGAAAAGGCTAAAATTGAATTATCAGGATTGATGGAAGCGTCTATCAGTCTACCGTTTATCACAGCAGATGAATCAGGTCCGAAACATCTGGAGCTGACGTTAACGAGAGCCAAGTTTGAGAGTCTAACTGACGATTTGCTGGAAAGGACCAAAGGCCCGCTGGAAACAGCTATGCGAGATGCTAAGTTGACACCCAGTCAGGTGGACAGGATCATTTTAGTAGGCGGTTCTACCAGAATGCCCCAGGTGCAGAACTTTTTGAGGGAGTACTTCGGGAAAGAGCTACAAAAGGATATTAATCCAGATGAATGCGTGGGAATCGGAGCAGCTATCCAGGGAGGTGTGCTAGCCGGAGATGTTAAAGATGTTTTGCTCCTGGATGTGACTCCCCTGTCATTGGGTATTGAAACCCTGGGGCAGGTATTTACCAAGCTGATGGAGAAGAATACCACCATACCCACTCGAAAGTCACAGATCTTTTCCACTGCTACTGATAACCAGCCTTCTGTAGAGATACACGTGTTGCAGGGAGAAAGGTCTATGGCCTTTGATAATCACACACTGGGACGGTTCATTCTGGACGGTATACCACCTGCTCCCAGAGGGATGCCCCAGATTGAGGTGACCTTTGACATTGATGCGAATGGTATCATGAATGTGACAGCAAAAGATCTGGGAACAGGAAAAGAGCAGAGCATCAAAATAACAGCTACCACCAATTTATCCAAAGAAGAAATTGAGAAAGTGAAAAAAACAGCAGAAGAACATGCTGCAGAAGATGAAAAGAGAAGAGAATTGATAGAAGTCAGGAATCAGGCAGACACGCTGATTTACAGTACTGAAAAGATGCTGAAAGAGCTGGGAGACAAGGTGACACCAGATGAGAGAGAGAAAGTGGAAGAAGCTTTGAACAAACTGAGAGAGACTATGAAGGGAGACAATGCACAGGAAATACGAAATGCTATGGAAGAAGTTAATAATGCTATGTATCCTATATCGCAGAGGATATATCAGCAGGCAGCTCAGCAGCAGGCCCAGCAGCAACAACAGCAACAGCAGCAGCAACAGCAAGAACAGCAAGAACAAGATCAGTCGGATGAAAAAGTTTATGATGCAGACTACGAGGTCAAAGATGAATGAAAAAAGATTACTATGAAGTCCTGGGCGTTCCTAAGAATGCTACTCCAGAACAGATTAAGAAGGCTTACCGGAGGTTAGCTAGAAAGTATCACCCTGACGTTAACCCTGACAAGGCAGAGGCAGAGGAGAAGTTCAAAGAGCTCTCTGAAGCGTATGAAGTCTTGGTAGATTCTCAAAAGCGTTCCGCATACGACCAGTTTGGCCATGAGGGAGTGAGGAGCTCTTTTGGTTCAGGTGGCTTTCAATGGTCTGATTTCTCTCATTACTCAGATTTAGAGGATTTATTTGGCAGATTCTTTAATGAAGATATTTTTGGCAGGGGGTTTGGTGAATCCATTTTTGACATTTTTGGCCAGAGGAGGAGAGGTCCTCCACGAGGGGCAGATATACGAGTGGATGTAGAAATTTCTTTAGAAGATGTAGTTACAGGAATAGGAAAAGAAGTGAGCGTTAGAAGGAGAGAAAAATGTCCTAAGTGTGATGGGACAGGGGCAAAGACAAAGGATGATGTGGAGGTATGCTCTGCCTGTAAGGGGACTGGGCAGATTCAGCGCGTTTTGCAGAGAGGGATTTTGAGAACAGTCAACATTTCCACGTGCAACAAGTGCGGAGGGAGGGGAAAGATTGTGAAAGAGCCATGTGATAGATGCAAGGGAACAGGAATCATCACCAAGGGAAGGAAAGTGTCGATAAATATTCCTCCAGGAGTGGAATCAGGCACACGATTCAGGATGAGCGGTGAAGGTGAGATGGGCCCGGGAGGACAGGGAGATCTATTCGTGGTGGTACACGTGAAACCTCATCCATTCTTTGAGAGGAGCAGGAACCACTTATACTGTGAAGTACCTATAAGTTTTACACAAGCAGTTTTAGGAACGAAAATTGAGATCCCTACCTTGAAGAGTTCTGCGCAAGTTACCATACCCCCCGGGACACAGTCTGAATCCGTTTTCCGGCTGAGAGGACAGGGATTACCTTCTATGAACTACGGGAGACAGGGAGATATATACTGTAAGGTGAAAGTGAAAGTGCCAGAAAAGTTGACATCAGAGCAGAAAGAATTAATTGAGAAGCTGGCTGAAGCATTTGATGAAGATATAGAAGAATTAAGTTTTATGGATAGATTGAAGAGTAAAATATAATCTTTCACTTTTATTATTTTATTATGCCTTCCAAGTTTTGAATTCGTGTGTAATGGAGGAACTTCTCATTTCTAACCCATGATCTCAAAAATGTGCAATTTATTACAGGTTCTATTTATCCACCGAATTTAGAAAAAAAGGAGGAAGTTCTCTACACTATTATTTTTCCAGTGCTCTCGCACAACATATATATATTGAGAATGTCTATTCAATACAAGGGATAATAGAAAACCTTAAAAGGAAGAATTATAAGAAAATGCATCAAAGTATGAGGAGGATACCATGCCTGTGTTTGAGGAGTACGCCAAGATAGCTCTGGCAATAGGTACATGTCAGGGTGGAGTTGACGGGAGAAAAAAACTGCAAAAAATGATACACATAGCAGAAGCTTTGGGATACCCTTTAGAAGAATATTTTACACTTCATTTGTATGGCCCCTATTCTCAGGAATTAGCAGCTGATGTTCAACGGATGAAAGAGATGGATATTGTAACCGAACGTGAGATGGATAAGTATTATACAATCAGATTGACAGAAAATGGAAAAGAATTTTTGAAACGCTTCCAGAAGAATATTAAGGAGGATTTAGGTACTGAAAAATTCAATAAGATGAAAAACCTCTTTAGAAAATTAAGTTTTTATGATTCATAGGAATTGGAGATAATATCAACACTATTTTATTTCTATCAGATTGGATATACTGATTTTGACCAGTTGCAGCAGAGAGTTAAAAGAGTAAAACCAAAATTCTCTCCCAAGCAGATCAGCGACATGATGAAAGAGGTTCAGACGTTTATTGAAGAGTTTATGGTCCAACAGTGATTGTATGAAAATTGATCACCTTTACATTACACGTAAATTCCGTATGCGGGACCTTATCCATGGTTATATTGTTTTTGATCGGGACGAATACAATTTCCTTCTTGAAGTCATAGATTCATTTGAGTTCCAAAGGTTGAGGAGAATAAAACAGTTAGGCACAAGTTATTTTGTTTACCCCGGAGCAGATCACTCGCGATTTGGTCATTCTACTGGGGCCATGTGGTTAATGTATCAATTCGGAAAAGAATTTGGAAAAGAACTTGAGAAATATGATATTGAAATAGACAGAGACCTCATGCATAGCATGTGTTTGGCTGCTTTGATTCACGATATTGGTCACGGTCCATTTTCTCATGTATTTGAAAGGGTCACAACCTATGACCACAAGGAGATGACCCTTCGTTTCATTAAAAAAAGACTTCCTGAGATAGTATCTACTTTTTCTGGTAAAGACATAATGAAACTCTTTCAAAAAGATATAGAGCCAGAGAACATGTGGATTGGTGACTTATTAGACAGTCAGACAGATGTGGACCGCATGGATTTTCTGTTGAGAGATTCTCTGTATACAGGCGTGGATTACGGGCGGTTTGACATGCAGCGCGTATTTCACTCGCTCGCAGTAGGAGAAATTAGAGATGAAAATCATCTTGTCATCCTGTCGAAGGGGCTGCATGCATTTGAAGGGTTTTTTATTGCATACCACCACATGTACTGGCAGGTATATCTCCACAGGGTGACGCGAGGATATGAAGTCCTTTTGGAAAAGATTTTTTGCCGCATGAAGGAATTACTCCTTGGAGAAGGGTTAGACAGCGAAATTCGCCTTGAACTGGAAAAACTCTTGATGGATGAAAAGCTTGGATTAGAAGAGTTCTTTCTTTTGGATGATTGTACAGTCCTGGAGGCTATTAAACAGTGTCGTTCTTCAAAAGATAAAATTCTCAGTGATTTATGCAATAGATTCCTCGAAAGAAAGATTTTTAATTGCATTAAAACAAGAAATATTAACAATATTATGAAATTTGTTGAAAGAGGAAGAGAGTTCTATGAAAAAAGGACGGTATCATATGATTATTATTTTGCGCTGGATAACCCCAAAAAAGTCTCTGTGGAAAGGCCCGTACTTGGAAGTGATCTCTTTATAGTTGAAAAAGACAAAAGGGGCAGAATATCAGAACCTATTGATTTTGCAGAAAGGTCAGATATTATCCGTTCGCTTTTAAACGTTGAACATACTGAATTCCGGGTATACTGCCCGGAAAATATTGTAGATGATGTGAGAGAAGCTTTGAAACCCCTGTAGTATCACCCCTCCAAATATTATTTTTCCAGTGCTCTCGGACAAGTCATTTATATACAGGTGGCCGGGATAAAGTATGCATTACGAATTAGTAGCTCAGTGCAGTACAACAGAAAGACACCACGTAATCCAGAAGATCGAAATGAGTGGAGGAAGAATCAAAGACATTCTGGAAGATCAGGACAGGTTACTCTTGTTCATTGAATATGATGAATCTGTTTCACAAAAGAAGATCAACTGGCTTGAAACAGTGGCCAACCTGGTAACCCAGCTTGGAGATGTCATCACATTTCCAACCCCCACTGCATAAACCCTTATATTGCTCTTTGATTCTTCTTTTTCATGTTGTATCTCATAGGCTTAGGGTTGAATGGCGATCTCACACTGGAAGGTTACAGTACAGCCAAAAAGTGTCTGGTTTATCTTGAAGTGTATACCAGTTTTCTAACAGCACCTGTTGAACTCCTGGAAAAGATGTTGCAGAAAAAAATTACTGTCTTAACCAGAAAAGATGTAGAAGAAACCCAACAATTTTTGAAAGAGGCAAAGACTACTGATGTGGCCCTCCTGGTGGTAGGAGACCCCTTGGTGGCCACCACCCACGCTGAAATCATTATTGAAGCCCGAAAACAGAACATCAAAACTAAGGTCATTCATAATTCTTCAGTCTATTCTGCTGTAGCTGAAACAGGCCTCCAGATATACAAATTTGGAAAGACTGTCACTATTCCGTACCCTCAAAAAGGGTTTCAACCCACCAGTTTTTATGAGACTATTCAAAAGAATAAGAGTATGGGTGTTCACACATTAGTGCTCTTAGATATACAAGAAGATCAAAAAAGATACATGAACCCAAAAGAAGCTATAAAAATTCTTCAGGACCAGGGATATACTGGGGAATTGGTCTGCATTTCCAGGTTAGGTTCTGAAAACCAGAATATTGTCTATGGGGCTCTTGAGGAACTTCAGTCACTGGATGCTCACTACTGGGGTGCACCACCTCACTGTTTGGTAGTTCCCTCTTCACTCCATTTTAAAGAAGAGGAATTTTTAGAAGCATTTCTTCTAAAGGTGATTAAATGAGAGAAGTAACAGAAGAAAAACTGAAAAAGTATTTGGATATTACGGAGAAGGCTTTGCAAGTTTTAAAGGTTTTACCACCAGAAGGTTCCCAGTTACAGAAAGCAGCAGATGATTTGCTGATGATGGCTACCTCATACTTTCAGGATGCGTGCTACTACAAAGAAAAAGGAGATTACGTTACTGCCTTTGCCTGCGTTAATTATGCTCACGGGTATATAGATGCAGGTGTTAGGCTTGGCCTCTTTTTAGGGGACAACAGCGGGTTATTTGCATTTGAAAACAGGTGAGCACCAAATTCATGTTCAGAATTCATTAGTAATTGAGGCGACCTGACCGAAACTAGTACCCCCATCTCCTGGAGGAACTAGCTGATGGACATAGAATTTGATCCCCATCTTTTTTGCCTCTTTCTTTAACACATTGGCAATGATTTCATTATAGGCTACCCCTCCTGAGAACCCTACAGGTACATGCAGATCTTGATTCTGAGAAAGTAGTTCGATATATGCTTTCCCTAGCGCAACATGTGCAGTTCTGGCCAGATCTTTTTTGGGAGCTTTAACTTCTGCAATTCTTTTCATAAAGTCTTTCACCAGTATTTTGTTATCTTCAACCTCCATTTTCAGATCCAGACTATCTCCTTTTAGAGCAAGTGATTCTAACTTCATGGCAGGTTCACCTTCATAGGTTCTCTCAAAACATATACCGAGAAAGGCAGCCATAGCATCCAAAAATCTGCCAGTAGAAGAAGTTAGTACCTTTTCTTTCTCTAATTGATTCAACAAAACTTCTTGTTCCCTTTTTGAATACCTGTGTCCTGGCATTTCATGTTCTAAATAACTCAGTAACATCCTCTCCGGCCACTTGGTGGCTAAATCACCACCCAACATGGGGACATACTCAATGTGTCCTAACCTCTCATTTTTGAAAAGTACTTCACCACCCCAGACATTGCTATCCAATCCGTAACCTGCTCCATCTGCTGTAATAACCACCATCTCTTCCCCATGCTCTGCCATCAGCCCGTAAGCATGGGCATAATGATGCTGCACCATTTTCACAGGTACCCCGTACTCTTTTGAGAATACCTCTGCCTGCTTTCTCGTGTTATACTGAGGGTGTAAATCACATACAATCAAATCAATATCCTCCCAGGGCAATGTTAAAAGGTTCATAAAGTGGTTGATAGCCTCTTTCTGGAAGAGCAAGGTGTCATAGTTGGATGTATCTCCAATGTGCTGGGACAGAAAAGCTTTCCCTCCCTTAGTGATACAGAAAGTATTGTTCAATTCACCGCCTAAAGCCAATACAACTTTATCATGCGGAATAGGAATTCCTCGAGGGACAAACCCTCTGGATCTCCTGATGAATAATCCGTTTCTGATAACAGAGTCATCACATCGGTTGACAATTTGTAAATTATGGGTCAAAAATGCATCCACGAAGGGAAGCTCTCTTCTTGCAGTCTCATTATCGATAATCATAGGATTCCCCGGAAAGTTGGCAGACGTCATCACCAGCACATCAGCTTCACAGTAATGGAATATCAAATGGTGAACAGGAGCATACGGCAGCATAATCCCCACTGTGTGTAACAAAGGGGCTACAGCTTCTAACGATTTCCTCTTTTTTAATACCACTATGGGGCGTGTCCAAGACTGCAGTAATTCTTCTTCTTCATCAGACACGTAAGCCAATTTCTTAACTGAGTCTACATCACGGGCCATCAAGGCAAAAGGCTGCTGCCCTCTGTTTAACAGGTTCCGTAACCTTGAAACAACAGGATCATCGATTTTGCACCCAATGTGGAATCCTCCCAACCCCTTTACTGCTACAATCTTTCCACTATCCAGTAAATCGGCCACCTTTTCAATGGACATATTATATTCGGGGCCCTGTTCTGGGCAGCACACTGGTTCTGCATGGTACCTTCTATTTACTATGTCTGTATACTGGTTGCGACAGAACGCACACATGGGAAATGCTCTCATAGATGTCTTTTCACGATCGTACGGCATCTCTTCAATGATGGTAAACCGAGGACCACAGTGGGTACAATTAATAAAAGGGTACAAAAACCTCTTATCTGCAGGAGAAAATAACTCTTTCAAACATTCATTACAAACAGCAATATCTGGTGGTATTATGGATTCCCCACCCATTTTTTTCTGGCTTTTTACAACTTCAAACGTCTCAAAATTTTCATCCGGGAGAATTTCTTTCTCAATTCTGTCGATCTCGGATATGGGGGGTTTCTTTCTCTGCAAATCTTTGAGGAATTTATCAATATTCTCTGGTGCACCTTCTACAGCAATTTCAACATGATCTCCCACATTAGCTATGTATCCTTTCAGGCTGTTCTCAACTGCTATCCTGTGCACAAAGGGACGAAATCCAACAGCCTGAACAATGCCGTGCACATGAAGTCTGAGCATGCTTTCTAAAATTAGTGGACTTTTAAATTCCTTCCGGTTTTTACTTAATGGGTAAAACCTGTTTGATTGCTTCAAAACATGAAACATTTAATTCTTTATTTCAAATTTTTGGTTGCAGAGGTTGTCCAGCCTTTCAGTTTTGTTACAGTTGTAACAGTTATATTATCATAAATTTAAATAATTTAATAAAAAGAGATAATTTAAAAACTATAACATTCCGGAACACCCGAAATCAACAATCCCGTTTATTTTAATCCTACTGAGGGCAACCCTTAAGAGTTAAGCAGTCTACCCTCCACCATGATACCCGCCCACTTGTTGTGCAACCCCGAAAAAGTGGCAAAAACTGTTCTCCTCCCTGGTGATCCATCCAGAACAAAGTTAATAGCAGAATTCTTTGATAATTGCGAAAAAGTGGCAGATCACAGGGAATTTCTCATGTTTTCTGGCAGTTATTCAGGAATACCAGTCTCTGTCTGTTCTACTGGAATCGGAGCCCCCTCGGCAGTGATTGCATTGGAAGAATTAATCATGTGTGGGGCGAATACCTTTATTAGAGTAGGCACGTGTGGTGCTCTCCAAGAGAACATTAAAACTGGCGATTTAATAATCCCTGTAGGTGCTTGCAGGGGTGAAGGTACTTCTCAGCAGTATGTCCCTTTACAGTTCCCTGCTGCAGCAAACCTGGACATTGTCAATGCGTTAAGAGAAACTGCTCCCGATGCACACACAGGTATTGTATGGACAGAGGATTCTTTTTACATTTCAGATGCAGAATACTGGAACTCTGTGGGTATTCTCGCTGTGGAAATGGAATGTTCAGCACTATTTACTGTATCATTGCTGAAAAATGTAAGATGCGGTGCAATTCTGGCAGTAGATGGAAATGTAATCCTTGGAACGTGCAAGAGTAAAAGGAAAACCATGGAAAAAACAGAAGAAATTCCTAAAAAAGCAAAAGAGGGCATAAAAAAAGAAATTCAAGCTGCCCTTGGGGCTGTCACCCTCCTCCAGTAATGAAAAGGCTGCAGGAGATTCTACAGGACCAAAGGGCATGTACTATTGTACACAAAATGCCAGAAAAAAGGGCAGAACCACCCGAACCTGTCCAGAACCTCTACTGCAACCCCATGTATGAACCAATTTCTTTACTAAAGGAACCTTTACTTACGTTAAGGTTGCAGCACATCTCACTGAAAAGTGCTCTTTACATAGATCAAATCAGCTTTATCAACGAAAACCTTATAAAGTGAAATTTTGTTAGCGGGAACAGGTGACTAGCTGTGACAATTGAAGTGGTGAAAGAAATCAAGGACGCAGAAGTAGAAGCAGAGAAAATCATTTCGGAAGCCAAAGCTGAGGCAAATACTCTCGTCGGCAAGGCGAGAGAAGAAGCCCATCAGCTTGTGGAAAAATCTGAGACAGAAGCGAAAAAAGAGGCAGAAGCTTTAAAGAAGCAAATTCTTCAGCAGGCTGAAGAAGAGATAAAGGGTATTCGTTCTGAAACTGAAAAAGAACTGGAACACATTCGGAAAGTCTCTCAAGGGAAGATAGAGGAGGCTGCAGAACTGATCATCTCAAGGGTAGTGAGGAAAGATGCCAATATCTAAGATGCTTAAAGTGCACATCATCGCCCACGGTGACCGAAAGGATGAGATAATTGATACACTGCACAGGCTGGGTCTGGTTCAGATAACAGATTTGAGAGAAAGACTTGAAAGCCCTCGCTGGACAGAAATGTTGAGAGAGGAAGAATCAGTGACAACCTCTGACCTCGATCACCAGGTTGCAGGAATACGATACGCTCTGGATTTTGTGTCGAAGTTTGAAACCACCACTCAGAATCTCATAGAAAGCTTCTTCAATCCCAAATTTTTAGTAGATGAAACTGAGTATGATAATACTGTTGAAAATTTTGATTTCGGTCTGATAGACAGATGCAGAGAACTGGATACTCAACTGACGCATTTGAGAAATGAGGAAGCCCACCTGTATTCTCTGTATGAAGAGCTGCTCCCCTGGGAATCGCTGGATATTCCCCTAGAAGACCTGGAAACATCACACACATTGACAAGCTTGGGAACAGTTCCTGTAGAACACTATGATGCACTTTTGCAGATTGCACAGGACTACCCCCGTACGTATGTAACTACTGTGACTGAAACAGCCAGAGAAAAGTTTGTGGCAGTTATCTATTTGAAATCAGAATCAGAAGAAATTTTCAAGAGGTTACGGAGTTGTGAGTTTTCTCCAGGTTCTTTCCAAGGGTTGAAAGGGCAGGTCACTGACCAATTAGAACACCTCTTGAACGCTATTGAAGAAACTAGAGAAAAGAGAGAAGCAGTAGAGGAAAAGTGCACACAGCTTCTGGAAGAACGGTTACCCATCATGGTCATGCACGATCACCTGTCTGATATGAAGGCTAAAAGAGAAGTTAAAGAAAACTTCGTCCGCACAGATAAATCTTTCATCATTGAAGGGTGGGTCCCCCGGAGAGATGAACCTGCTCTCAAAGAGGGGTTATCCCACATTAAAGAAGTGGAAATTTTAACAGAAGAACCTGAAGAAGAGGAGGAAGTTCCTGTAGAGTTAACTAACCCCGGAACGATTATGCGTCCCATCGAGTTGGTAACCCGGATTTATGGTCTCCCTCACTACCGGGAGGTTGATCCTACACGGCTGCTTGCACCATTTTTTGTTGTTTTCTTTGGATTATGCTTATCAGATGTGTTTTATGGAGTTTTGCTGATTGCACTCTCAATTTTTGCTTTGAAAAAGATAAAAATGGGACCTGACGGAAATATGCTCTTCAAGTTGATGATTATTACTGGATTTGTTACAGTAGCGTGTGGATTTTTAACAGGAAGCTGGTTTGGCAATGTGACAGAGTATGCACCAGGTCAGTTGGCGTTTTTAGAAACGTTAAGGCAGAAACTGGTGCTGATCAACCCGATTGAAAATCCTTTAGGCATGCTGGCGGTTGTCCTTCTCATGGGATTGGTACACGTGTGGTTTGGCATCTTGGTCAAAATGTACATGAGCATCAGGGATGGGTTTTACCTGGATGCAGCATTTGACCAGGGACTGTGGCTGATTCTCCTCCCCTTTGGTACTCTAATGGTGTTGAAGACCATGTTTAACGTGAATGTTCCTGCCTACAACGTGATTACGTATGTGGTTTTTGGGTGCTTGGCTGGTCTCGTTCTGACACAGGGCAGGTACCAAACAGGTGGTAATATTGTTATACGTCTATTCAAGAAGCTGTTCGTCGGCGTATTATCAATTTACAATATTTTCGGATATTTGGGAGACGTTTTGTCCTATTCAAGGGTTTTGGCACTGGGGTTAGCCACAGGATCTATTGCTATCGTATTCAATCAGATCATCTCCATGGTAGCAGGAACCCCCTACATAGGGTTGATCTTGGCTCCTATCTTGTTTGTCATTCTCCACATGTTCAACCTGATCATCAATGCGCTGGGGGCATTCATCCACCCCGGGAGGCTTCAATACGTGGAATTCTTTACCAAGTTCTTAGAAGGGGGTGGAGAAGACTTCAAACCTTTCCAGTTTGACTCAAAATACATAAAGGTCAAAAATGATAAAGGAGGCTAAAAAATGCCAATAACAGAAGGAATGGTACTTGCGATACTTGGAGCTGCTCTGTCTGCAGGTCTTGCAGGCACAGGTTCAAGTCTAGGTGTAGGTATAGCAGGTCAGGCTGCGGCTGGCGTGACCACTGAAGACCCCAGCAAATTCGGTAAACTGATTGTGCTGCAGGCACTCCCTGGTACCCAGGGTATTTACGGGTTCATCGGCGCTTTCTTCGTCATGAACATAACACAGTTGCTGGGTGGAAATCCCCTCCCCCTGACCTTAGACCAGGGCTGGCAG
>SMTZ1_10005081_pt1 | contig 22525 bp, 22 predicted proteins | sample DeeMarSWOR136_30_FD_25667 | JGI IMG/M metagenome (IMG submission 25667) | reverse complement strand
AACTCGACGAAGTCGTAAAAGTCAATCGAAAACTGATTGTCCAGACCGGCAGCAAACTGCGCAACCTGGGAAGACTGGATCTAACCGTTGCAGCCGACACAGTGAAAGATTTTAGCTATCAACTCATTCCCCTCTGGACTGATGAGATCGAGCCTGACACGGTTCTGTTGAAAGATGTCAATCAATACCAGCAGTTCATCAATCAGGAATATGGTCGAATTATTGGCGAGTTGAAGACGCCATGGGAACGATCTTCAAAGGCAGAGAGCAATATTGGAGATTACATTACCGATTGTATTCGTAATTATAGCGAATCCGATTTTGCATTAATCAACAGCGGGGGTATTCGCCAAAACCTGTCCGAGGGACCGATTAAAAAATTAGATATTAAAAACATTTTGCCCTTCAATAATTCCGTCACTGTTTTTCGTGTGTCAGGCAAACAGGTCATGGAATTAATTCATACTAATACCAGCGCCTCAGAGAGTTCTTCCAATGGAATTTTACAGGTCTCTGGTTTGAGCTATGAATGGAAAACAGAAGCGGATGGATCCGTCAAAATTTTGAAAGCAATGATAAATGGTAATGCAATTGAACCCGACAAAACATACCAGGGCGCAACCGTCGATTTTGTAATCACCAATGCCGAAAAATATTTAGGTTTCGTCCCCACAGATGTGACCGATTTGATGATGCCACTTACTGATGTGGTGATGAAAATAATTGAACAGCAGAAAGTTATCGATTCAAAGGTTGAGGGGAGGATTGTCAAGAAGGATTAGGTAATTTGGGTGATTAGGTAACTGGGGAACTGGGTAAATTTGTAATTCCTAACCTGGAGAAGCCAAACTCAAAAGTTAAAGGAAAGGAGTGTTGGATTATTGGGGTAATGGATTAATGAAATCAAACTCCATCAATCCATTACTCCATAACTCCTTTTCTTTTGCATTAAATTATTCATTAAATATTTTTGCCCATTGTGCCACAATCTCACTATGGTCTGCCTGAAAAGCATCAATTTTTCTTAAAAGCTGTCATTCTGAACGAAGTGAGGAATCTGATTTTTTCGAAAATATTGGACTTACAGGTTTCTCCCTTCGGTCGAAATGACACAAAGTTATTTTCCAAACAGACTATTTATGGACTAATTGACTATATTACCAAATTACCCTTATTACCCAATTACCTTTATCACCAATTACCCTTACTACCGAATTACCCTATTATCACTTCCGCATGATCTGCCATAACCTCCCAAACGTTTTTTCAAGCGCTTTACCCAACGGTTCCCCACCAGCAGTCGTTAAATCAGGCTCGTTGTGGAAAACAGAATAAGGCACTTTGATACCTTTGACAGTGATGTAATTCGGATCATCTTTGGTTAATTTTTCCCAATCATTTGTTTTGTAATAAAACTCCATCTTCTCATCAGGCAGCGAATGAAACAAAATAGAATCTTCCTGACCTTTTCGAGCTCTTGCCCGATTCTTTCGAAGCGATTCTTCATAGGAGACATCGATATAAAAAATGCCAGCCTTTTTTAGAATATCCTCACTTAAATATGACAGCGCTTCACCGATACCAATTTCACCGCCGCGAGCAAACTCAATTATCGCAGTGTACTTATCATGATAATGGGGATTATAGGCTAATTTTTTGGCATAAGCAACATTGATTTTTTCGATAAACAAATTCCACACAAAATGATCTTTAAAATAATAATCTTCATCTGTAAAGAGGCGAGGCTTGCCATGTTTGGTCATAATATCATCAATGACAAAACTGTCCCAAACAAACGGAAAATCATCGATTTCTTCAAATTCGGCGATATGAAATCTATTTTTTCTCGTTTCCGTCTCTATTTTTTTTAGATAATCAATAACTTCTGATTTACCTGAAGCTGGACGGGCAGTTAGAATGATAACATCAAAAGCATCTTTATTCATAATTCTCACCTTTTATTTATTAGCTCACTAATTTTCTATTTGGTCCAGAATAATAAATTTTTAGCTTTTGCATTCTGGATATCGCCAGAATAGTCAAAATCAATTTCTCTCTGGTCTACTCTACTCTCTTTATCATATATCTCAACAGGAAGCTTAAATGTTCCCCAGGTCCAAATTAGTAGCTCAAAATTTGGGCCACTCGTCACTTCTCTTCGTGGTCGAGGAAAGGTAGGATGAAGCAGGTAAACTACTTTTTCAATTTTATCAACATCTGGACCTTCCAAAAAAATCCTAACACGGAAGTGAGGTTTTCCATCAGATCTGAATTTTTTTACTAACACTCTATTTGATGTTTCATCGAATGCCGTAAATCTAATATTCACATTTAATTTGACAGTTTTCATATTCATTGAAGATATCCTCATTGATTAATTTACTTAGTTACGAATATCTGATTCGTCGATATTTATTTGAGTAATTTCAGGCAAATCTTGTGGCTGAACATTATTCAACGAAGCATTTAAATAATGACGTTGTTTCTCCATTATTGATATTTCACCATTTATTTCATAGATAAGCTTAATTTTCTGGTATTCATCCATTAATTCCAATTCGGCTTGATTCACAATTAGTGGTTTTCTACCAGCTAAGCTTGATTTGACAGCCCAATTTCTAAATGTCAGGATAAGAAAAGCGTAAAAAGCGATGGGACCAGCTAAATTTATTGTATATCCCAAAACCTCCCCTTTAAGTTTTGCTTCTATTATGAATTGATCCAACAGCAAATATATACAAAGGGTGGGTATTAAAGATATAATAATTAAGCCAAAAACTTTTAAAAAGCTTTCAATTGAATTTTTCAACTTTTAATTCCCCTTGGTTAATTGAGAAAATTTTAACAAATCATTATTTACCGCCCTTTCCTCTTTGCCTGTGGAAACGCATACCAAATTTTAATCGACAATATCAATCCTAGGATTGCAAATGGAATTAAAAACAATGGCCAGTAATCCCAATTCCATTGCGTTAAAGCTCCGATGACAATCGATTGAAAACCAGTACCGAGATAAACAAAACCATCGATGAGTCCCACTGCGGTAGCCGCGGCACGCCTTCCTCCAAAATCCATAGTTGCCGTTCCTGATAACATACCATGAACTCCAATTACACACAGTGACATAAAAACTACTATTAAGCCCAAGGCAATAGCAGTACCATTAATCGATACGCCAACAACTTTGCCAACATCTTTGATTTTTATTTCTCTTTCTTCTGTCTTATTTTGAAATTTATTAAAACGTTCATATTTTAAGAGAAGGATATCATTAACCTTAGTTGCACTCATTTCTGATTCTTTACCTGGTAATGGTTTGATCCTAAAAATCGAGATCGAATCTCCATCGATAATTTTGAAATTATTATCATAAACAGTATAGTTCTTTTTCAACTCATCTTCTAGTTTTTCTAAATCTAGTTTACCATATTGACTTTTTTCAGCTATAAGTTGATGATAAATTTGGACAGTTATTTCTTTTTTAATACTTTTGTTCGACGCTGTAACGAATGGCCACATGGCAATCGTGCTGATAAGCATTAGCCCATACAAAAGTGCAGCCACTGGTCCACGACGCGATCCGAATACTTTATCCGAAAGAAATCCAGCGAATAGCCCACCAGTCACACCAGCAAACATTAACAATAAGCCCCAGTTCGCATCGAAAAAAAAGCCTTTCACGTAACCTAAATAGGAAGAAAATATTTTATACCAATGCATAATGCCATTACGCATTATCCCAGAACAGAATTCAATAATTGCAATGGTTAGTATGATTGGATTGGTCAGAATTTTGATTAATATTTCTTTTAAGTTGAACTGCTTATCCTCTTCTCCTGACGAAGCATCAGCAGTATCGAAATCTTCGAAGCCAGCTTCACCTGGTCGATCTCGTAATAAGAATATTTCAATTATTACAAACAGCATCAAAATTATTGCAGGTATAAAAAATACCCACCATGTCTGGTCTACTGCTGTATCGGAAACGCCAATTATGCGACGCAGTAAATTTTCAAAAAAGCCTAAATCGGTAGCTGCTCCTCTTGTTGCGTTGACAATCGCTCCCCCCCAATCAAAAGCAAAATAAAGACCCAGGGAAATTAAGATACCAAAGATACCACCGAAAACACCTCTCTCCCTTACATGAAACCACGATGCATTTACTTTAACAATTGCAACAGCTCCATAACTCTGGAAATACATATTAAAAATATATAGTATAGAAAAAACAAGTGTTAAATTTAATGTCCAATTCAGCACAAGCAATCCGTATATAATAATACCCATCAACGTATTAGCAATGGCTGAGCCTGTAGCACCAATAAGGATGGCTTTTTTTCCCCCGATCCTGTCGGTGAGAGGCCCATTGATGAGAAAGGCAAAAGCGTAAGCAAATGTACCTGCCGAAAAGATAATCCCAAATTCCAAATTGGACATCATCTCGCCCAGGGCAAGTTTTGATACCGTCAAATTGTATCTCGCCATGTAAAGAAAAGCGTAGGTGAGCCCCATTGGAAACCAGTTCAGAAAGCGGCGAAGGCGAAAAGCTTGAGAATGTTGAGGTCTTTCGAGGATAGCATCAGTCATTCAGTAACTCCTTTTCTTAGTGTCTTAATGATTGCAATTGAAAAATAAGCCGGGCTCAAAAAATTAACCTATTATAACAAAACAGTTTTAAAAATGCAAGAACAAAATATCATTCATTAAAATATATGAAAAAATTATCCTGGTGGTACGGTAATTGCATATCAATCTAAAAATTAATAAAAAAAATATCCAGGTGAATTGAAAAATGAAACATCTCTTATCGTATATTTCTAAAAAACTAAATGTCTTAAACCATTGCACTCCTTCTTTTTTGCTGGCATTCATTTTCTTAAACAATACCATAATTGTAACATGGTTACCAAATAGTGAGCAAGACCTGGCTGGCTATAACGTGCATTATGGAATTGCATCTCGTTCCTATTCTCACACCGTCTCTGCCGGTTTGGATACAACATGTCAGGTGTCAGGTTTAGAATCAGGAAATGAATATTTTTTTGCTGTTACTGCTTATGATACAGCAGGAAATGAAAGTCAGTATTCAAAGGAAGTCAGCATTTATATTGCAGGCGGTGGTGATAATCCAGACAATCCGGAACAGAAAAATGTTTATAATTTTCCCAATCCCTTCAATCCGGAAAAGCAAGCCACACAAATTAGATATTTTTTACATACTTCAGAGGATGTAACCATTACAATTTATGATGTAGGGGGGAATAAGATTCGGACTTTGATTACAAAAGAGTTGAAAACTGTTGGCGAACACTTTGAGGATGAATGGGACGGAAAAGATGAAAGCGGTAATTTTGTCCCGAACGGTATCTATTACGCACAAGTGAATTCTGAATCATTAAATCATTATATTACAATTGCCATAACAAAATAAGCGGAACAGTATATGAGAGTCAATCAAAAATTATGTAATTTTTACACACTCATTCAAACCTTTTTCATTATTTTATTATTTCTAATACTAAATATTAGTTTAAGTAAAGCTAGTGAACGAGTCAATAATCTGAACTATTTTGGGATAGGTGCTCGAGCGATCGGTTTAAACAGCGCATACACAGCCTTAGCAAATGATTATACTGCGCCTTTCTGGAATCCAGCGACGATGGATTTTTTCTCCACCGTAAAAATTGGAGGCATGCGTAACAACATGTCCCTCAACAGGGAGATAAGTTATCTTTCTTTTGTGTTTCCCACTAAAAAATTTGGTGCCTTTGCACTCTCCTGGGCAGGATTTGGCGTGAACAATATCGAAACCAGAACTTCAAATACTGAAGAACCCGATAGTTATTTCAATTATGATGAGAACACATTTTTTCTTTCTTATGCTTACCGTTTTTTACCTTTTCTTTCATTCGGTGGCAGTTTCAAAGTATTCAACTATCGAACCTTAGACACGGACGCAAATGGAATGGGAATGGACATCGCCCTGACATTTATCCCCTCAAATAAATTCCGATTCGGCTTTGTAGCGCAAGATATGAGTTCCAATCTCACGTGGTCATCCGGTGTCGATGAAAAGTTTCTGGAAACCTACCGCCTGGGACTTTCCTTTGATCCCATCTCGCATATCACTATCTCATGCGATTATCACCAGACCAAAGGCAGGAAAGCCAAATTTTCTCTGGCAACAGAAGTTTTCACTTTAAATTCACTAAAGCTCAGATGTGGTATTACGGAGCAGCGATTTGCATTCGGTGTGGGTTTTACATTACTGGTTAAAGGTATCTATTTAAATCTAAATTATGCAATGGCAACAGATAGGTTTAATGAAGGGGTAAGCGATGTGTTTGATACGAGTATGGTTTTTTGAAAAATGAAATACATTTAAAACTCACCCACCAAATCCCGATAACTTTGCAAATTCTTTCCATCCAATCAGATTAATATGTTGCTCTGCTATTAATTGTTTAATCTTAGTGTGGGTAAAAATATTTAAATCATTATTTCGGTATTTACCATTGCCAGTCAAGCGATTCAAATCCTCATCGTCATAACCGGGATGAATAATAATTTGACTCACCCCAACAGGTAGTTGCCTGATACTTTGAATGTATTTATTTTCACTTTGTTCAAAAGATAAATTATTCTCACTTATCATAACCAGGCGATCCAGAAACGGAAGCCCCATTCCCATTAACATTGCAACTTTTTGTAAATCTAAGTTAATCCCTTGTTCTTTAGCCGCGTTCAAAGTGGTTTCGTTCGGTTTTAATAGCAGGGGTGGAATTTGATAGTCAAGACCTAATTTAATATAAATTTCCAGCAAGCCGAAATCATTAAATAATACACCACGATGGGAGTCCAGATGTGATGCTTTAACGCCTGATTTTAAAAAATATTCAACCTGAGCGCGGAGTTCTGTCTCTAAATCTTTGAGTGTTGCATTTGCAATAACATCTTCAACCGTGCTCCAAAAATATCCGTCGGCATTTACCAGACTGGGAACGTTTTCCTTTCCTGCGATTGGTCCCCACGCTCGTTGATAATAGCCGCTTGTTAAAGTAAAATGTATTCCCACATCATATTGAGGATTCTTGCTGAAGTAATCAATAATCTCATTAAATGCTGGACATGGAACCATTAGACTGGTACTGGTTACAATTCCCACTTTTAAAGCATCAATAATCGCGCGATTTACTGATTGACAAAGCCCTCCATCGTCGGCATGAATAATCAGGTTGCGAGCCTGGTGCTGGAATGTCATACTGTCTTTCACCTTTCTCTTTTGCAGTTGTCTAGTTAATTATTAATCGACATTGTTGAAAAATCAACAGTCTCATTAATCTAGTATCAAATTCTTGAAGTACCAAAAATATTGTAGTTTGGTTTTTTGGGATTACATCGCCAAATATTCCTCTTTAATCTCATCCAGATAACGGATAAGCTTCAACCGCTCCTTTTTAAGTATCAGGATCAAGGGACGTTTAGTGAGATGTACATAAGCCTGATAGATATCTCTCTTATAGGCTTTAAATTTGTCTCGAAAAAATAGGGCAAAATACCCTGTAATGGGCAAACTCAAAGCATACAACCATGTCCACCGAGAAGGAAAGAATCGACTGAACAAGAAAATTTGTAAAATGTACATTAAAGGAAAAATGATTAATCCGCTGGTAAATTTTGTCAGCGCGATTTTGGTCAAGCGATTCGCTTTTCTGTGGCTGGATATAAGGGTAACAATGATGGCTGGCAAGCTATTCAGCCACCCGTACAGTGCAATCGATATCCCCAGAATCGTAATTAATAATGCTCCCCAACCTCGAAGAATCACACCGCGATGCTGATACTGCCTGACCATGGTGTCTCCCACTCCCATGATTTTCAATTTATTTTTGTAATTTTCGATCTTACCCCAGGCTTCAGCAACCTTCAAAGGCTCATGCTCATAATAGTATTGAATGGCATCTGCAAGTTTTCGGCTTACGATAAATGGATTAACATCCTCCTGTTCCTTTGAGAGCTGTTTAATAAGGTCTCCTTTGTAGATATGCTCCAGCTCCCCTAACAACTGTTGCGTGGTTTCATTATCCAGATGAATAATGTGTTGTTGAATCTTATCATGAATGATGTCAGTCAATTGATAAATAGCTTGTTCTGAATCTTGTTCATATTGTTCTCGAAAATCAGCGACATCAATCGGTCGTCCGAAATTAATAAATATCTTTCCTCTCATTCTGGTGGGATGATAAAAATTAAGCCCCACCGGAATAATCTTCAATCCAAGCTGCCAATTGTTTCTTTTCTCCGCCTCAACCGCTATCCTTGCCGTACCGGTCTTAACTTTTTTAACCTGCCTATCTAAATGGGTCAAGCCCTCTGGAAAAACACCGATTGCCCCTCCTCTCTCCAGTGCCTCATAACAGGCTTCAAAGCTCTTGACGTTACGCTCTCCAGCATCGCTATGTTCATTCTTCCGATAAACAGGTATCGTGCCCGTACTTCTCATTAACCAACTCAATAATTTAAATTTAAATAAAAATCCTGCCGCTAAGAAATTAATTTTCCTTGGCACCGTTCTGCCAATAATCATCGCATCTAATTTATCATTGGGGTGATTCGATGTGATAATGAAGGGCCCCTGTGCTGGAATCTGCTCCCGGTTGCGGACCTGGATCTCTTGAAAGAATATTCTAAGACCAATTCTGACGATTAACCTGGTTAAAGAATAGAGGGTGGGATAAAATTACTTTCCCATTTCAATTTTTTATTTTGTTGTTAATCAATTAGTTACAAATTAAGAGAGAGTAAATTAATTTATCCCACCCTCTAAATTATTAAGTTAAGTTAGTGAGATAAAAGGAAAAAATCAAGCTTAAAATTTTCATACGTACTTTTAAGACACTTACATAATAGGTTGGATCAGAAAAAATAATTATCATTCATTGCATTGTTTTGGAAATTTCAGTTCTTAGCCTATTGCTTCATCAGGTAATATTAATAAGCTATTTATTAGCTCAATGACATCATCCCTTTCTTGAATTAAATTTCGCATAACCTCTTTCTCCATCAGCCATAGAAAAATCTTCCGCCAGGTATCACCAAATCCTTTTATGGCTTCCCAATACCATAGGGATAAATAACCACCAATTATAAAAAAAGTACTGATTGCCAGCGTTTTCAATAGCCCTACAAAAAAAATTAACATGATAAAAAACAATAAATAAAACAACAGAAAAATCACCGTCTCCATCATTAGTCGACCTGCTGGTATGAGGGAAAAATCTTTGCCAGCCAATTTTTTTCCCAAATTTTTTGAAAGCGTAAACAGAAAGATATTTATAAGAACCGATGGTAAAATGATAGGTAATCCCAAAATTAATATTAATGCTAGTACAATAAATCTTAACACAGTTTTGCTCCCTTGAAAAGGATATCCTACAATACCATAAGTTTGCATCCGCTTCTTTATGTCATTTAAGCTTTTAGATATTGATCCGATCTTTTTCAAAGAATCATCCTCGACCCGATCTTTATTAATTTCTCTAATATGAAATTTTTCTTGCCATGCTTTAATGAGTCTGTAAATTTTCTCTGGCTCACTTTTTATATTTTTACCAGGTAAATTTATTCCAATAACACCAACAACTTTGAGAGAATCAAAAATGTTCATTACAGAATCATCTTGAATGTGAAAGGTACAGGTCTCCATGCCCTGCTGGATTTCAGCGGTGAGACTTGAAACAGCTTCCATTGAGTCTTGTTGATAGGCTTGCTGATATTTTTTAACTTCGATAGGATCTCCAATGTTCACAAACACCGAACTACGAAATTTACCCGGATGAAGTGAGTTAATTCCAAGGGGCACGATTGATAAATTCAATCCGAAATCATTTCGATCTTCAGCTTGCAGGGCAACTCGAGCCGTTCCTGTTTTGATAGGATTTACCCACGGCTCAGGATGAGATGTTCCTTCTGGGTAGAATCCAATTGCGCCACCTGATTCCAATTCTCGAAAACAGTGTTCAAAGCTTGCTACATTTTTATCTTGCTCACCAGGGCTATCTTTGCGGCGATAGACAGGGATTGTCCCTACACTGGTCAGAAATGCAGCCTGAAGTTTGTCTCTAAAAAGCGCACCAGCAGCCGTAAACTTAATTTGTCTTGTTATATGATGACTGGCCAGAAAGACATCCATCAAACCAGTAGGATGATTGGAGGCGGTGATTATCGGTTCATTGAGTGGAATTTTATCCAAACCAGCAACAGTGATTTTTCTATAGTAAATCCTAAGTCCCAGGCTGAAAAGTGTTTTATAAAAATGATAGAAAAATTTTTCGAGATTTACATTCATAGTGAATATAATTAAAATATTATCATCAATTTTCGTGCTAATGTAGCACAAGATGGCATCTTGTGCTACATTTATTGATAAATCGAACAGGAAGCAATGCGACGCTCAATTTCTGCTTCAACCATACGATATGTGGCGCTATCCAGGTCTTTATACTTGCGTTTGAACTCTAACTCCTGGATTCCTTCTGGCAGGTTGTCTATTCTGGGCATGAAATCTGTTTCGTTAATTATTCTAATCATTCTTTGCTGTAACAACCTCGCCTGCTGGGATGAATTGCCTGCCATCTCAGCTAACTTCACTCCAGCACGGTCAGCAGCTAAATCCGCGAAACTGAAACCTGACCCCCCTCGTGAATCGTCCATCTCTTTAAAAACACCAGCCAGATTGGCAAAACCGCTGCCAGCCGAAACAGTAATTGCTGCTGATACTAAAAAATGTTTTGCTAAATCATCTCGTGTTAATAGAGTTAATTTTACCCTCCCTTTTCGTGGATAAGATGTTTCATTTTCAGGATCAATAAATCTATTGATATTTCTACCAATGCTATAAGCAGCTAAATTCAGCAGCAACGCCCGGTTCTCTGCTTCAGGATTGCCACCAGAGATTGTCCGCTCCTGTGCAAACTGAAACAGCGGCTTAAGAAAGTTTGTGATCGATACAGTACGACCGTTCATTGACCGGGAGATCACAGCTAATCGTTCATTATAAACACGCAATCGCTCCCTTTCATCAGCCGGTAATAAGAAATCTCGACCCTGAGTCTGCAGCCTTTTTATCACATCTGGCTGCCATTGGTAAACCACAGCAGCCCTGCTGTCATTAACTTTAATATCCTTGATAGAATGAGTGAGCTCAACCACATTTCGATATTCCTCAAATCGCAATAGGAATCGGTGTGATAGACCCGCTAAAAAATTTACCAACCAACCTGGAATTCTAAGACTGCCGATTTTCAATTTCTGAACGTCAATCCGATTCGACTCCGGTATAACTACTGTTGAAACATTTAAATAATCACCAAAATCGTTTGGAGGTAATTTGTAGGTGAACTGGGCAGCTACCGCGTTTTGTAATAAATTGACATGAGCGTAAATTTTCTGGTTTCCTGGTGCCTGGGAAAAACCATAATCCAGAAACAGGTTTACATCTCGTTCAGTAACTTCAACCCGCTTAATGTCCCCTTTTTTGAGCCTTCTCGGATTATTTTCTCTCATTAACTGCTTAACTCGCGCGACATCCTCATAAGTAAGTTTTTTTCCAAGCGTCACCAGGGGAGCAGATTGGATGCCAAATATTAAAAAAACGACGGGGATACAAATGAGAAGAAAAATAATTATAAAAAATATTATAAAAAATATTTTCAGAGCTTTCATAGTTTGACTCGTCCTTATTTTAGTAACAAATGAATTTGTAACTGTGTTATAAATTGAATCACATTTCCTATTAACACAAATTATAATTTATTAAAAAATTTCTGAAATGCAAGCATAATATGAAAATTGAATACAATTATCAATAAATTGCTGCAATATAATGAATTGTTTAATTGTTATACATTATGTATTTAGTTGATACACTATTTATATAAATATTAGCCATTTTTTAAAATATAATTATTTTATAATCAATCTATTATAATCATTTTAATGACTGGCATAATATTTGACGAACCAAAGTGACCCTTAATTTAGTGCTTCAACTCATTTTTTGGCAAAAAAGGATGCAAATGATCATCAAGAAATTTCTGACAGAACGGCACGAATTTATCATCGCAAAACAATTCTCAAAGATAAAGAAAGCAGAGCTGATAAGTAATTATCAGCGACTTATTGAGAAGTCAGTAATCTTAAGTCTCCTCATCACTATAATTCTTTTCCATTTTTTCCCCAGGCAAAAGAAAAAGGAAAGTGATAGAGAACACTTAAAACTATCCTTAGAGGTTATTGATATCCCCATCACTGATCAAGAAACGCCACCCCCACCTACCCCTCCAGTTCAGGAGGTTATAACAAATTACACTGTAATTGTTAAGAAAGAACAAAATGAGGTCCATAAACTTCGAGAAGAGATTGAGGACGTCACATTAAATTTGGATTTAGAAACTGATAATAATTTATTAGCAAATTCTCAAATTAATAACATCACTTATGCTGGTTTTGCAAATCATCGCGCTCGTTTTAATAAAGGCGTATCACTTAATATAAGCACAGATCTAAGAAGGTCTGGAAATCATGATGGCGGCGGTCTGGATTTCGATCCTGGAACCAATTCCTCAAGTAAACGATTTGTTAATAATTCAGTTGATCTGGATACTCCTCCTTTGGCTACCGTCAGTAAACCCAAGAATAATGAGATTAAAAAAGCTGATAATGAACTGATCAAAATAAATGAAAATCAGTTCCTGTTAAAAGAATCAGAATCAACAATTGGAACGAATGAATATCGCCTCTGGAATAAAATTAATGCTGCTCTGGACCGCCTGGATAAAAATCGCTATGGGAAGTTACCACAGAATGTCCGGCGGACTAAAAAAGGTTTAACTCTATCTTTCAGATATAACGATGGAATTATTCACGAGATATTTTGGTCACAAGGTGGCAAAGTAATCATTAGGGTAACCGGCCATCGCCCCAGACAACTGGTTACTGAACTACAAAAGGCATTCGATGCAATAATACGTCTAACGCTTTAATCTAAATATGATTAATTAAAAGTCTAAAACATGTCTAATGATGTAAATTCATTTCGAAACCTGACTTTGATAAAATGTAAAAATATTTATTTTATTTTATTATTAATCTTACTGCCAACGCTGGGATTTGCTCAACAGGTCAGAGTTCTTTATGAGAAAATTACCGAGAACTTTGATCAAAAAAGTTATTATACGACATTAAATTTATGCAGAGAGGTGATCCGAATCTGTGAAACAACGCCCGAGCCTGAATGTTGGTTTACTAATATCATGAAAGATGTTTACAGGCATAAAGGGCTAACTGAGTTTGAAATTTATAAAAAGGAGCTGAAAAAGAAACGACTGGCTGACGCTATTGAATCTTTAACTGTAAGCTACAATTTATTTAAAGATCCAGAGGTTCAATTTTTGAGAGGGTATTTGCATTCACTCAATGCAATTCTCCTTGGCAATAAAACCGATCTTAGCGGTCTTGTTATCGCCTGGGAATCTTTGTTGAACCTCTATGCCAGAAATGGATGGCGAGTATCCACAGATGTTACTGATAAACTCAGTCTTTTTATCAGGATTGCAGAAAAATTTTCTCAACCAATTCCCAGTAAAAATTATAGTGGTGCATTTGCCAGATTTATCATCGTGATGGCGTGTGAGCTCGCTGAGAAAGGAGACATTCCTGAATCAGAAAAAAAGTATTTTGAAGCAATTCGATTAAAATACTACCGCAATGAAGGAAAACAATGGAAAAAATGGCGCAGCAATGCATTCACACCTAAATAAATAATTTCACCTTTAATCAACAAAAATTTTGGAGAAGTGATAGATGAAGAAGTGTGTCCTATCCTATTTAATAGCTTTGCTTTTAATTACCACTCAAATCGCTTTTGCCCAGGATGTGAGAACACTTTATGAAAAAGTACGCCAGGAATATGAGAGTGGTAATTTTGCAACAGTCGTTAATCTTTGCCGGCAGATCATCGAACGATGTGAGCAGAATTATCCTGATGCTGAATGCCGTTATACCGATGTCATGAAAAATGTTTATCGTTATAAGGGATTTTCAGAATTCAGAATTTTCTCTCAAGAACAGGATATGGATCAACTGGAAGAAGCGATAAATTCGCTAATCAAGAGTCATGAACTTTACGGTGATCCAGAAATTTCTTTTAATTACGGTTATATGCAATCGCTCCGAGCCATAAAATTACAAAATGGACGTGACCTGAATGGACTGGTTAATGCCTGGCACGGAATTTTGGGATTATACGCGAGAGACGAATGGCAAGTATCCAACGATCTCCTCAACAAGCTAAAAATTTTCATCCAACAATCGGTAGAAATCTCAATCACTCCACCTGACAGTGCATTGACAACAGGTAGATTTAATAGTTTTATTATTCGCCTGGCTTGCGATTTAGCTCGAAGAAAAAATTTAACACCAGCGGATAGCTTATTTTTCAATGTCTATTATAGACGTGCCATTGAAGACGAATTCAATCTTCGCGGCAATGAATGGCGCGCTCGTGGATTTGAAGCTGAACAGTTGTTCAAAAACGATCCCTATGATTCAACATACCGTATCTGTCGCGGTTATTTAGAATTGGCATTAAGATTCGCTAAAAGCACCCAGCGCAAAGCGGAAATGTTGAAAGAACTGACGAAGGTTGCCTTATACATGGAAAAATACGGCAGGAACAGTCGACGTGAGACAGAATTACAATATGCCCGCGAAAAAGCCAGCCAGGCATATACAATTCTGCAAGAACACCATTCTGATATTTCGAGGGGACTTGAAAACGAAATTAAAAAGGTTTATGGAAATGCTATATTCAGACTGGTCGATTATTACTTTAGCATCACGACCTCTAAAGATCGGATGAATTCATTCTATCACGCCCGGCGTATTGGAGAAGAAATATTAATTCCTGATGGCAATGGCGGGTTGAAACAAAGATTTAAGTGGGAAGGCTATGAAGATCTTTACTTAAAACTATCAGATGTCGGCTATGAGCTCGGCGATGAAAAATTTGCAGTAGATATGGTAGATAAAGCGTGGAAAGCCGTACTGGAGATAAATCATATTACCATCCCTCAAATCTATAGTTCTGTAAATCCGCAAACAGCAAAAGAACTTCTCCAATTTGCCCAGGTTTATCAACAGATCGCCGAACGCTTTGGCTTACAATCTGTTTTGCACTGGCTTAGACCGATTATTAAAACTCTCTCCCAAAAATCATTTTATACCAATCAAAAAGGAGGGATGTAAAATGCGGTTTCAAATATCCTTAATGGTTATATTCGTCTGGTTAATAGTAACAACTGGTAGCTATAGTCAATCTGTTATTAAAACGAAGTTTGAACAACAAATGGTAGACTATGAAACAGATGTTGTCCGCTGCTATAACGAACTCCAAAAATTTCTTTATCAAGACGATCGAAATCTGGCAGAAATGATTGCGTTCGAAAATCTCCTGTCGATTTATGTAGACAGAATATTGGAAATCTTCAACACAATGGAAAGACTGGCAGGCTCTTCACTGGAAACCTATCGTGGTGTCGCTGCACGAGCATTAATTTTCAGATCATTGACCTATCTGGAGCGTTCAAAAGAAACACCTGAAAATTTTGACAAAGCAGTTAATGACTACAAACATGCCCTCCAGCTTTATAAAAAAGGTACCACCATTCCGATAATGAATAAAAAGTTACCTTATGAAGTTTGGATCGGACGCAAAATGTATACCCGCCTGGCAGACTTACTTGATGATAAAAATAAAGATTTTAATTTACTAAACTCCTTGCACGATATAAATGAGTAGAAGGTTCACTATGCGTAACTGGTTGATATGGTCATGGTTATTTCTATTAATTCTGACGTGTTCCAGCGTTTGGGGGCAGCCGCTGGACAGAATACTTATTCCCCAGATGGAAAATTATGAGTCAGATATTCAAAATACCTATCGTGAATATCAGAAAATATATTATGAAAAAAAATCAAGTTTAGCTGAATTGCGTGCATTTGAGGATATTATTTCAATTTATGTTTCTCAAATCCTGGAAATAGATGAAACTTTATCATTATCTGGCTTTGGAGAGTTGGAAACTCCCCGTGACATTGCTGCTCGAGCCCTTATTTATCGTGCATTAATATACCTGGAAAAAGCACCACTTAACTTAGAATATTATGAAAAAGCATGTTATGATTACTATCGTGCGCTGTCAATGTTCGATGATGTAGACACAATTCCCGCAATTTTTAAAAGATTGCCCAACACTATTCTTGTCGGTGCCAGAGAGTTTAACCGATTAATTGATGTGATTGATCACAAAGGAAGTGAATTATATGCATTTGGAAAAGTAGACCTGAATCTAAGAAATTTTAAAATAACCTCGAACCTAGATATTGATGATCTGGAATTCGTTCGCGTAGAGTCCCCTGTCGATAAAAAAAAATACACCTATAATTCGGCTGAAAAGCTAATTAAAGAAACATTTAAAAATGTATTGATGAATGATGGAAAAAGCAGTACTTTTCTGGCGCTTCCCGAAGGTTCTTACTTTATAAGACCAAAAACACATAATAAGACATCAAGGTATACGCATCTATCCGCACTTTATATTAGAGCTAATCAACAACATGATTATATTGTGGAACCTTTGGTCGACTGGTTTATCATGTATGAAAATCCAGGGACTAAAAGACCGAGATTTACAAAATCCAATATTGACAATCTATCTTCAATTAAAGGAAATGGCAACGATCCAAAACAAGGAATGAAGTCCAAACATTCTAACAAAAACGACGCGATGGAAAAGTTAATTTTCTTAAGCGAGATAATCAATTCATGCTTGGAAAAAGTGGATAGTAATTTGATATTTAATATTAAGGATCCCTGGATTCGAAACAAATTTGCAAATACAGCAGCAGAAGTTATTTGCACTCATGTTGAAACATTAAATTATCATAACTGTTGGAGTAAATGGATGTTGTCCTGGATAATAGCAAAGGAAATCACTCAGAAATTTAGTCCTGATACAGAAGTACCTACAGAATTAATTAAGCTGGTATATATCTGTTTAAAAAATATATAAGGTATGCAGAATATGAAAAAATATGGAAAATTTATATGTTGTTTGATTTATTTATTTACCTTTATCAATTTATCTGGACTAGTCGCACAGGAGATAAATTTTGATAACTGCTGGAGATCACAACATTACCCGACATTATTGGATACAATGTTAAAAGTTATGAATGTCCCTATCGAAGATGAATACAAACAACATGATTTTATTCAGACATTTGGCTGTGCGTATGAAGAAGATGATATAGAACAGAATTCAATTCGGGCTGTTTATCGTGCGATTATTCAATCAATACGAAACAGAAAACTTAGCCTGCGAGATGATTTAGATCGAATTCTCGAAACTAAACCTCCTCGTCCTGACAACCTGGCACGAGAATATTCGATTTATGTAAATATACCAACACAGCCAGAACCTAAGGCAGCACGGTATGAAATTAAAATTCTGAACTTAGAAGCTGTACCAACCATTGAATCCGAAAAAGCAGTTTGGACGCGCATTGTTACCAGGTATGCATATAAAGAGGATTTCAACATAGCTCCGATTGCTGAGCTTACTCCTTCAGAATTTGTAAAGGTCATGGAAGATGCACAACTGATTCTTAAAGCATTGGAGCGAAAAAAATTTAGCAAGCTAAAGAAAATGTTGCTAGTCGAGAATGAGGCCATTGTATTTCCCCGGTCCATTGAGGAACTTAAATTTGGTGATTCAATGTCCCTGTTCAATGAAGTCGATCCTGATAACATCTCCCCTGGCATATACTTAGGAAAAGGTCTTTTCACCTGTAATACATATAATCAAGACGTGGTAATCTGTAAATTTGGAGAGGAACGACTTTTTGGTTTGAGGATTGATACTAATTCGTTCCGACGAACTATCCCATATTACGCAGAGCTTAACTATCATCCACCGGAAAGTATTTTACAATGTTTATTTTTAAAATTTTGTCATGAGAAACCAACCCGATTGCCAAATTTGGGAAGTATTCGATAATTTCTTTTTCATCATACAAAACAATCCTTAACAAATATACTCAATTAGGTTTAATTTTTCAGTTTTATATCGTTGATATACTGATTCCATCGCTTGGAGCGATGGAATCAGTATGAAATTCTAATCCTTAATTGGTATATAAAACACCTTTCATCCCAACCCTCCACTACTTTGTAGTTCTACTAAGACCAAAGTGTTGTTGATATTTGTATAACATTAAACTGAGTATATACCTGGAAGAAATCCTTTCTAATGAAAATAATACTTGATTTTTAACATCTTTGTTAGTAACATTTATAAAATAATTCAAGTTATTAAACATGGAGAAAATTCATGTTCAATATTAAGACTGTTGAGGCTCTGGGGGACTTAATCGTCGCGGACCTTTTGACGACGAATGTCACTACGGTAGAGCCTGACACACCTATTATTGAAATTGTACGCATATTTAGAGATCACAATTACGAAGGGATTCCCGTTGTCAAAAATGGTTATCTTGAAGGAATGGCGATGCGGAGAGAACTGTTAAATCTTTATTTTATCACCGAACGCGATCTTGATGAAGCTGATACACGGAAGTTGTTTCAGTTAGTTTCTCTCATGGATGCTGCCAGTCAACCAGTTTCATTTTTTATGGACAAAGAACCGCTCACAGTTCTGCCTGATTGTAAGGCGTCGCGATTAGCTCAGTTGATGCTGGATAATGACTTATTTACTTTTCCAGTTGTATTAGAAAAAAGAAGTCTTTTTTTACAATCACAAAAGCACTTTATTGGAATTGTTACCCTGACCGATATGATGCCATTGCTTTACGAAGCAATATGTTGTGAACAATGAGGTTTGAATGGAACAAATCAAAATTGAAGAAATAATTCTGGCAATCACCTTATTATTATTAGTGGCTAAGATGCTTGGTGAATTGGCATTGCGTCTTAACCAGCCAGCTCTATTAGGAGAGCTTGCTGCTGGAATAATTATTGGTCCACAGGTACTGGGTCGCTTAATATTTAATATGCCAATTCAAAATAGCCAGGCATTAAACACTATTTCAGAAATTGGTGCTGTCTTTTTTTTCTTCATTGTCGGATACAACGAAATAGATTTGAACCGACTGAAAAAATTTGCAAAAAATTCTTTTATTGCATCAGTACCCAACGTGTTGCTTTCATTCATGTTCGGATATATTATTGGATTTATCTGGAATTATTCCTTCATTGCCAGTCTATTTATTGGGCTGGCTCTTTCGCTCACTGCTATTGGCGTCAGCGCCCGAACACTGATGGACCTGGGTCGTCTTCACACGGATTATGGCATGCTTATTCTTGCAGAAGCAATTATAGACGCGCTAAGAAGTTTATTAATGCTCTCGATTCTGATTCTATTTGTGCATCCTGAAGCTAACTTCTCAGCCAAAGCAGTCATTATCTTAGTGTTAAAGTTTATAGGATTCTTTGTTGGCGCTGTTATCTTCAAACTGATATTTTTGAAACCATTAACAGAGCTGGTCAGTAAATTTTTAATTGATGAAGCAAGATTTGGAATTATGATCGGTGTTATCTTTTTGTTCTCCTATGTCGCACAAGTCCTTGGTCTTCATATAATTATTGGTGCTTTTGTTGCCGGTATTATTTTTTCATTGCAGGCTGAATTTAAAACTAAAGATCTTCAATATAAAGTTTATGGCATTTCTTATGGACTATTTATTCCGTTGTTTTTTTCAATTCTCGGAGCAAAAATCAATTTTAGCGCGCTTGCTGATGGTGGCATACTTGCCATTGCAGTCATTGGAATTGCAATTGCCGTAAAATTGTTCGGTGGTTATTTAGGAGGACTTATAATCGGGTATTCATCGAAAAAATCATGGGTCGTTGGCTGCGGGCTTATTCCCCGTACTGGGGTGGAACTGGTCGTTATTGCTGTCGCACTTGAGGTCGGTTTAATTGATGATCGTCTATTTGCCTCAATTGTCGCAATGGTTGCAATTACAGTATTTATTACGCCGTTTTTATTGAAATTTGCTATCGCTAAGCTGGAAGTATCAGCAAAAAACTAAAACTGATTTGATTGACAATACTTTAGTGTACTATTATTTTCAGGTTAGGATTGTGAATTAAATAAATTACCCGTTTGGTCGAATAAGAAAAGTTGATTATATTCAAGCTAAGAAATATGAAATGGGACAGTTATTTATTTCACGTCCCTTAAAAAATGGGAGCTTAATTCTATGGTTCGACACGATACAATTTTAAATAAAAAAACGACTTGTCTTTTAATCATTGACATTCAACAACGAATAAATGCAGTGATGAAATTTCGTGTTCGCGTGGTTAAAAATACAGTAAAATTAATCAATGGTTTTAATATTCTCAAAGTACCAATTTTTATTACCGAACAATATCGCAAAGGACTGGGCCCCACTGAAAAACCGATTTTAGATGCTCTCAAACAACCTGGCATCGTTGAAAAATTGAATTTCAGTTGTTGTGCCGCTTTACCATTAATGGAACAACTGCGCTCAAATAAAATTCAACAGGTGGTGGTCTGTGGAATTGAAACACATGTTTGTGTTTTACAGACCTGTCTGGACCTCCTCGCTAAAGGATTCCAGGTTCATCTGGTTTGTGACACAATTTCCTCTCGAAAAAAATTAGATCACGAAACAGCAATTGAGCGCCTGCGCGATGCTGGTGTTATTTTAACAACCACTGAATCTGTACTGTTTGAATTGTTGGAACGGGCGGGGACTGCTGAGTTTAAACAGATTTCACAGTTGGTAAAATGAAATCAAACTAACAAATACTTATTAAACCAGAGGTTTTTATTTTATGGAACAACCATTTCGAGAAAAACTACAACAAAATGAAGTGCTGGTTTGTGATGGGGCAATGGGTACCATGTTGTACTCGAAAGGGATATTCATTAATCGGTGTTTTGATGAACTGAACGTCACCAATCCCAAAATGGTTCAGGATATTCATCGACAATATTTTAATAGTGGTGCTGATATTCTCGAAACGAATACTTTTGGTGCCAATCGATTCAAACTTATGCCCCACGGTTTGGAGAAAAATTATATAAAATCCCGATCGTTGCAAGAATTTTGCCGTTAGCCAGCTTTAGAAACGCTGAATTTTTGCACAACGAAGTTCCTGGTATGTCCATTCCTCAAGAAATTCGTGATCAATTGAAAAAGGCAGCAGATAGTGATGAGGCAAAACAGAACGGGATAGAAATTGCGCAAAATGTGCTATTACAGATAAAGGATAAGGTTCAGGGTGTTTATCTCATGCCGCCGTTTGGGAGGTATGAGGCGGCATTGAGGGGGCTTGAGGTGATGTAAAAGGAAGTCAAAAAATTAGCATAGTTACAAGAATATCTTAGTCTGTAATATTTGCCAGCCCAAGTTTCTTCATTTCTTCTACTGTTAGGGGATCATAAATTTCTTTAAGTTTTGGCTTGTTTCTTGGAGTTAATCTGATAGCCCTATGCTTTACTTTAACACAAAAATCGTCCAAATTGAAAGTTAATGGCTCCAAAAATACATCATAGTCAATTGTAACTTCGTTTTGTCGAACATCCTGTCCTGAGATCGGAATTGGTTTTTTTGTTACCGCTGATTCTTTTTCTTTTGGATTGATAACAATTTCGCTTTTACTCCATTGTAATTCGAGAACTCTTTTAATTGTCTTTCTAAATCGTTAGTAATACCCTGAGCCGTCAATTGAACATTTCTCTCATGATCCTTTCTTAGTTCTTCGCGTATTTGATTTATTTTTTTGCAGCATCTTTTCAAGTCAGCCTCTTGATCATCTACTTCTTGTTTTAAAACAATTACTTGTCGCTCAATTTCTTCTTCCGCTTTTACTATTGCTAGAATAAAAATATCAAATTCTTCCTTTGTCTCTTGCTTGAGAACACGACGGAAATGTATTACTTGTATTAATTCAAAGATTGAATTTATATATTTTTTAAGATCTTTTACAATTTTATCTGAAAACCTTTCTGTTGCCTGGAGTGTTTGCATGAGTGCTTCTTTATCTGCATTAATTTTATCTACAATATGGGGCAGGTAATCCCTACCAGAATGTTTATGAATTTCGATTACTGCATTGATTGTAATTATAATTGTATGACTGTGCTTAGTTATTGGGGCACCCAGATGCATTGCATTTTCAATTAGTTGAATCAATCTTTTTTTTATCCTTTTTAAAAAAATCGCAACCCGTGTATCTTCTTGCAGAGTTCTTATGATCGCTGGGGCGTTAACAAAATAGAAAGCGAAAATAGCAAAAGAAAGAGAAAATAGATAATAAAGGATTATCTCAGGAATTGATCGAGTACGAAAATTAAAATAACGTATAAATTGAAGTTCAGACCCAGGGGTCCTACCCGTTATCTGAACTGGA
>SMTZ1_10002136_pt1 | contig 22526 bp, 15 predicted proteins | sample DeeMarSWOR136_30_FD_25667 | JGI IMG/M metagenome (IMG submission 25667) | reverse complement strand
TCGGTCGTAGTCAACGAGGATTATCATATCCGCGAGAGGCCCCTTACTGGAGTTGATGAAACGTGAGAGCGAACAATAGGCGTTGAAGTGTGAGCTATCCGGTTCCTCAGCGGCGGGCATCACCGCTATAACCATGCTCCTGCTGTGGGGGTTAATGGACTTGGCCCGCTGGAGGGTAAAGGGGCTAGCCCCGCTGCCGGTACCGCCACCTAAGGCCGATAGCAGGAAGATGGACTGCTTTTTAGTCGAGGCCTTGATGCCAGAACGGCGCAGGCGGTCGTCCAGCGTTGGGTCATTGGCGGCCAGGCGCTCGCCTAAGCCGTAGTATCCAACCTGCTTGCTTGCAGCCATTGGCAGAAGATGGAGTGAGAGTAACGGGCTTGTGTACTGCTGTTTCGAGGGCATCTCGGTACTCGAGTTAAGAAACCGTTTGGACTCACCGGATGACTCGATCATCAGGAACTCTGAGCCCAGCAGGCTCTTACCCCATGAACGGTAGAAGTCATAGACAAGCCTGCAGCCCTGGTCCCCTATCCCCAGGAATATCTTTTCCTTGGCAAATCGAATATGCTGGTCCTCCTCGGCCAGGGTTTTCAGCAGGAGGTCGAGTTCCTTCTCATAATCTATAATGGGTAGACCGCAGGTATTGCAGCGCTCGGAGCCTTCTGGATTCTGGTGGTTGGCGGGGCAACTAACAACTCTATTCTCGTGGTTCTTGATAACCATCTTAAGGTATCCCTGCGTTTGTCTTCAGTAATGATTCAAGGTTCTGAGCTGCTTTGCCTGTGGGGCCCGCTATGGCAGAAGGCTCATCTGTAGACGCAATCCCGCCTTGCAGGTCCACAGCCGTCCTCGCCGACAGAATGGAGAGAAGTGTATCCAAACGGGGCTGGGAATCCTTTATCTTCCTGGTATCACCTATTTGGTGCCACAGGGAGAGGAGCCGGTACCTGCTGGCGAAGAGGAAAATATACTGGAGATCACGCCAATTCAGCCCTGACGGGTCATCGAGAGGTACTTCCCGCCATTCGCTGGCAGCAGGACCTCCGTCTTTTAAGGAAGTGCCTATGGCCTTCAGCGTGGATATTATCGTTTGCAGTACCAGTGGCGCATCACGGGAAGATGATGTCGCTACCAGCGTCTGAACCGGGTCTGTGATATCGATTGAGGCCTCTGTGGCAAGGGTTTTTGCTGCTTCTCTCGCTTCGGCGAGGGTGGCATCAACTGACTCCCAGTCTTCATAGGTAAGTTCACGGACGACCTGTAAAAGCAACCCTGTCGTAACCCATACGAGGTGAGCGGTTTTCCACAGGAACGCCTGATAGCGGGCCCTCTGGTCTTGCTGATCGATTTCGTATTTGAGAAATTTAATGATATTGTTCAGGGTTTGGCACAGTTTAGAGGTATCAGCGCCTTTCGGCATATGCAGGTGGCTGACTACAAGCTCGTTGTTCTCATCCAGCCATTCCAGGACGAGGGATGAGTTCTTCACTTTGGCTGAGGAGACCCTGGGGAGTTCCACGGAGAACTCAACATGCTGTGAGGAGAAGAGGCTGCTCTTATTCTCGAACTCTATCCGCTTGTTGGTGAGGGAGAGCCTGCCCTTGCCTTTACCCTCTAATTTCACATTTTTAAACTCGGCAAGCGGTTGCTCCTCTTCCAGCCCTGCTATTGTCCCGTTAATATCTGTGCCATTATCGGTGCTCATTTCGCTGTCTCGTCCTGGCCTTTATTTTTATCAGGGGTGTGCTGGATGCTGCCGGTCTTAGGGTCGAACGTGACATCGTTATAATTCAAGGCTGCATGCAGCTTCAGATATTCCAGAGCATATTTAGCCTTAACAGGAAGCTCTGAACTGGATATACCGCCGTTTGTTCTCAGCTTATCCTGAAGTGTATACTCAATGTTGGGATAGTTGACCAGGAACTCGCTGGCCTGGCTGTATTGTTTGACTACCCTGGCCTGCTGTTCTATTGTTTTCACTGACTTCTCGATCAGCTCGAAGCGCCTGCTTATGGTGGTTTCCGAGGGTGTGGATTCGATTGATTCCAGGAGCTGGTGCGCTTCACCAGCGGTATGGGTGTTCTTCCCCCAGTTGTATCTTGCCGGGCATCTGCGGTCGTTAGCTTCCGCCATAACATCAATCCGGTTACTAAGCTCGTTCACCGTGGTGGTGGCGAGGTCGGTAAGCTTGCGGCTCTGTTCGACTATCTTAATCATATCGGCAAGGGTTCTGGAACCCTGAACGGAGGTTGCCGCTGTTTTCAGCGCATCAACTTTCTCATTGTATCTGTTTATTGCGTCAGAATCTCCGATTGTTTCAAACACGGGTATCAGGTGTGAGGCGACAACTTTTTGGAATTCATTAGCTATTTTTATCACTCTGCTTGAGAGCTCAACAATGGAACGTTCTATCCTGCCGTCGATGATTTGCAGGTCCTCTGAGATGGTACGTGCCGCCTCGTCGAACCTTCCCTGCTCGATAAAGCCGTGGCCGATATCAATGGTGGTCAGTGAGAACTCGGGGTCGACCTCTTCCTTGATGGTCTTGGCCAGCATGTCTCCGGCTGAGACGAGCTTGCCCGCGAGGTCCCGGAGGGCTCTGTTCAGCGTTTGCTGTTCCATGAGGGCGCTTTCATAGTCCGGCTTTTTAGAGGTGAGTGGCAGCGTCTGAGTGACATCCTGAAGGGAGGGTATACCCAGTGCAAGCGCCTTATCAAACGTAGCTTTGTAGGTGCGCCTTGACTCTTCGAGATGATCCAATAGTTTGGTCTCGAGACGGAGGTGGAGGTCCGAGAGCTGGGATTGCATATTCTGGAATTCGCTACAGCTTATCTCCAACCGCGGAAGTCCCATTGCAGCTTCGCTTTCGAGCGTGAGTGAGACTTTCTCTTCGCATTGTTTAATTGCTGCCGTTTCGTCACCAAAAGCTTTATTGTGACATACTGCGGAAACCTCTCGCAGGCGCTTCTTGGCATTGTCCAGAAGGCTGTAAAGCTCTATGGAGAGGTAAGCCAGGTCGCCTCTGAGTCTTACCTTGATGTTGCGACGGCAGAACCAGACTTCCATGATAAGCCCTATGCTGCCGAAGGCAAGCATTATGCCGATGAAGATACCGATGTTGTTCCAACTGTCAAAGCCGGTGTGATAGCCCAGTGGCTTCTCCAGTAGCTGCAGTGGCAGCAGGAATATCAGGCTGATCGCTGATAGCATAATGAAGGGTGATAACGCGCGAAGCAGGATCCTGGTCTCTTCTATCCGTGTTGATAGTTTCAAAGCTAGTGGGGCGACGACGATTGCCATCAACATTGTCAGGATGAGAACAATACCGCTCCAGCCCTGCACGAAATAGGTCGAGGCTGCGGGGAACCCGCTGAAACCGTCGTTCGTATGACCCTGGAAAGCGGTTTTCAGCGAGGTCAGGTCAAGGTTGCTTAAGGATAGTTGTTTAGGGTAGTCGACGGTGGTGAAGAGAGGGATAGTCTCGCCCTGGGCGACTGGGGGCTGCACCATAAAGAGGAAGGGCAGGTAGATAGTAAGGAACATGAACAACCCCCACCCCCCACTGGCACTTGACCCTGGCAGCCTGAACAGGATGATACCTGCAAGCAGCGGCACGGAGAGCAGGAAATAGGGGGTGAGCATGAGCACGCCCGCCGCCGTGCCGACGGCGCAACCCAGGATTGCGCCGGGCAGCCTGCTGACGCAGAACGGGAGTACCACTGCTATAGCGATAAAGACGCCCAGAGCCCAGAATGCGCCCCCGAGTTGATATGAGTAAGCGGGTGCTGCGAATAGCAACATTAGTGATAGAGCTACCGCGGGCCAGCGATAGGAGATAAGCGCGAATATTATTGCCAGGAAGATGGACATTGCTGGCGGATAGAAGGGCAGCATATAGTAGATAATGAGGGAGCATGCCAGGAAGATGAGTACTGTAGTCGCTCTGCTTAGCAGTGTTCGGAAAGCGGTCTCGCTACTCCTGATTTGCCACTGCTGCTCGAGCAACCGTTGCTCGGTTGAGCCTTCATCCGCTTGCAGAAGCGGCAGGAGGTTTTCCATTTTGTAATTCCCCGTGCCTTTAGGACCAGGATAATACGGTGAGGACTTTCGTCACCGCTCAGCATTTATGGTGGCTCCAGGCTTGTCTGCACTGGGCTTACTCTCAGCCGCATGAACGCCGTGCTCCAGCAAGAATGAGTGTGCCAGCGCCCTTTCCTCGGCGGTGGCGTGCTGGTATATATGCTTCATCTCGCCGAAGCATTCCAGATACTGTGGCTCTGCCTTTGCCGCAATTACCATGAACCGAACCGTCCAGGGGTCGGTAGAGTCGATCTCTCTTATAGCTATACTCCTCGAGGCGTCCTCCTTTACATATCCTGACATCGTCGCCCGTACGTCTGCGGCCAGGTCGTGGTCCCAGATGCCGCGTGGCGATACTACCGCAAACCAGATATAGTCCGTCTTGTATTCAGAGGTCAGGCCCATGACGCCCGGGACCCTGAAGATGCCGAGCACGCTCGACAGGTATTCCTTGAGGCGGTCCTTGTCGATTATCTCCCTGAGGATGTTTTCGCTAGAGAGAGATGCCTCGTCTTCAATCAGGATCCGTTGCATGAGTCGCAGTTGCACGTCCTCGGTCAGCTCGGCTGTTCGGTTGTAGAATCCCTTGTCCTTGACCATCTCGTTCATCTTCTCGTAGTGGATGTTGGAGATATCTGTGATATTCGCCAGAAGCTTACGGTAGTCGGAATTGACCTCGAACCTTTTTTCAATGTTCGAGTACTCGGACATCTTCTCTTGGGCTTTGACCAGGTCTTCACTCAGTATTCGGATGTCCTCGTCCACCGATGCCAGGGCGTGGTCCAATTTCCTTTTACGCTCGTCCCAGAGCTTCTTCTTGCCGCCGGAGAACAGTCCAAATCTGATATCTTTCATCTCCCGCTCGGCCCGGCCCTTCTCGACTTGCTTGGCCTTGCGGTTGAGTTCGAGGTTATCGATGTCGGAGGTGATTCTCGCGATTTCCTCCTCTATTACCCTCTTAACACGGCGGCAGTTGACCAGCAGCGAGTCTATACTTTTAAGTTGGGTAGTCGTTGGGGTGAACATAGAGGACAATAACGAGAACAACACCACCAGCTCGGGGTTTATAATACGTTCTACCTTGCTCAGCGCCAGCTGTTGGGACTCGCTGTCCTTGCCTTTGAGAAGCTCTTTCTGAAGCCTGTCGGCAAGCTTTTTAATCTCAAGATAGTTTCTGAGGCCGACAAGGTAGTTTCTTATCATCGAGGCAAGATCAGTTACATCGTTGACTAATTGCACTTCTTTGGCGGTCAACTGCTGTGCACTGGGCAGGCTATCCCGCAGGTTATCGAGGATATCATTAACTTCGGCCAGGAACTCGCTGTAGTTCTTGGAGATGCAATCTCCTAAAGAGATGAGCTTTGATGACTGTTTGCGAATCAACGCTTCAACAGTCCCTTCGGGTGAATCAAGACCTATCGCCATAACCGCTCGACCCAGCTCATTAATCTGGCTTCTGATGGGATCGTCTACCCCCTTGAGGTGCATAATGTATTCTGTCTCCACAGAGCGGTCGGCGTTTATCATGCTGTCAACTGCTTCGTCGAAGCTGTCGGCATTGTACTTACCCGTATCGATTAGTCGCTGGCGGTAGATGTCTTTCAGGTCCCCGTAGCAGATATCTAGTATTTTAATGACGCCGCCGGCTTCCGTCGGGTGAGTTCCCCCGTATACTTCCCGCTTCTCTCTTCTCAGCGCGCGCACTTTGTCCAACTGGTCAAGGTATATCTTAGAGAGCTCTATGAATTCGGTTACCGGATAGCTGATAGTAATCGTGGACAGCACATGGAGCCATTTGCCCTCCATATCGATGTTGGAGCCGATATTGCTCAGCAGGTCGGCCAGATCGAAGTTGAGTGAGTTTATCAGGACGTCGACAATGGCATCGTCAATGACCTTTTTAGCGTCTATCAAGCTGGCGGTCTTGCTGTAGGCGGGGCCCAGGGGCATAACCAGGAAGGCGCTGAACGGGTTTTCATACACACTGCCGAATTGCTTGGTTACCTGAGCGTTCTGCTGCTTATCGATGATGAGCCCTTTTTCGATAAGGGCGCTGTAGGCAGAGGTGCCTTTTGCCGGTGGGTCGTCGCCGGAGCAGGGAAGAATACATAGACCAATTATAGGCACGCCGCTGCCCAGCTTTCTCCTTAAATGTCTGGTGAAATCTACAACCATACCGCTGCCGCTACCGCCGCCCAGGCCGTAGATCACGAAAACAACAGGCTGTATGGTGGAGGTGAACAGGTGCTCCTTGAAGGTGTCCATGTAGTTGTCCAGCAGTTTCAGGTGATGGTAGTTGAGCCCGTATATAGCTTTGGAAAGAGCCCGTCGGCGACCGACGCCACCTGCCAGCGGTGGGATATCCATGGACGATGCCAGCCAGGGCTGGTAATCCTTCGGGGGTTTAACTCCCTCGCGGCTCAGATACTCGGGGTATTTGTTTATGAAGTCGAACATGCTTTCCGGGGTGGGGAATTTAACCGACTTGGCGGTGATGGAGATTTTATCCGAGGGAATGCCTTCTTCTCTCAACTCATCCGAGAGGTCTCTGACTGCGGCATCCAGGCTTTGTATATCATGGTCCGCCACGTCGATCGCCAGGCATGATATCCGGATGCCTTCCCTCTTAAGAAGGGGTATGAGATTTCTGCGGTCATTTATAAAGGCTTCAATGATGTTAGTCCCCGCTCCCCCTAGGCCGACGAGTTGTATGGACGAATTGTAACTTCTGGCTTTAGCCATGAGGTCACCTCCCGCTGATCCTCTCAAGTTGTTCCTTGACCTGTTCGAGGTCTCTGGCGAGTTGTTTATCTATCTTGGATACCCTTATTGAGAGAACATCCAGCCGGCCAGCCTCTTCGTCGACTTGCTGGCGGATGAAGCTACTGTTTGCTCTCGCTTTGAACAGCAGGGCAATGAAGATGATTAATAGTACTGCAAGCGCGATAATACCGATAAGGTATGGCAGGAATGTTTTTTCCTCCACCGGTACCGGGAAGTCTGCCGAGGAATCAGGTATGGTATTGAGTAATTTCGTGGCGTCCTCCACGTATCCCTTGACGTACATTATCTGAGCATGGGCTATGATGTCTGTGGCGAGCTTTTCATATTTAGGGTCGGCGTCAGTGGTCTTGAGGAGGGCATCTTTCTCAATCAGGGTCTGTTCATAAGCTATAATTGCTTGGTCCTTAACCTCCATGGAGATCCGGTCCAACTCGGTACCTTCGGGACCGAGCGAGAGTTTTATCAGGGGGATATCGCGTATGGCATGGAGGACGTAGCTATACCCTTCTATTTCTGTCCACGTGTAATCGGAGGGTACGAACCCTGTTATCGTAAGCTGGGCGATTCCCTCGAGAACTGCGAACTCAATCGCCGACTGGCCTGGCTGCCACGTCTCTGTATTAATACCGGGATAATCGTTTTCGAGATGCCAGTATACATCCTCCACTTTCCCCAGAGGGGTGGAGAGGATCAGTGTGTTATTTCCCAGGTCGACGCCGACGTTGACCTCCAGAGAAATTTCATAGGTGTCCCCAGCCATCAGGTAGTCCTCGGTAACATCGCTGCCATCGATGTTCTTGATAGTATAGGTATCTATAACAGCAGGGGTGGGTGGTGTTGGTGTTTGAGCATAAACGGTAGTTGTGCCTGACAGTATTGCTACAATCGAGATCAGGGTCAATATGGTGAGGAAGCGTTTTTGCTTCATGACCAACTCTCCTTTAAAAAGGCTGTTTTTCAGGCTCGGTAGGTAAATATAAATCTACCCCCAAGGAACTTTTAGTCCGTAGAATAACTGGTCAAGGGACTGAAAGTTCTTCGTAAATCAACTGCTAGTCCGACATATTAGAAGAATATGGACTGTGGTTCATTTAACCACTTTTGCCTGCTTTTGTCAATCCCCCAAAAGGGGAGGCTTAGAATCAGCGCTATTACCGAAGTACCCTCGTGGGATGAGAGGCGATTTGAGTATTGTCACATGCCTCGGCTATAGACCTAGTCGAACCGTCTTTATGTGGCGGTCATCACCCCTTGAAGCGGTTTGTAATTGGCAGCCTCCTGTCTCGACCAAAAGCCCTCGGGGTTATTTTAATACCGGGGGGCGCTTGGCGACGCTTGTATTCGCTGATATCCACCAATCGTGCGGCACGCTGGACTATTTCTTGGTCTATACCCAGCGCGATAATCTGCTCCACGCTTTTATCATCCTCTACATAGGCTGTTAAAACAGGGTCGAGCAGGTCATAGGGAGGGAGTGAGTCGCTGTCTTTTTGTTCTGGCCTGAGTTCAGCCGATGGCGCCTTCTCAATGATTGCCAGTGGTATTAATTCAAACTCATCTACCTCGTTTCGGTATCGGGCGAGTTCGAATACCCTGGTCTTTGGAACGTCCTTGATTACGGCAAAGCCTCCTGCCATGTCACCGTACAACGTGGTATACCCTGTTGCCATCTCACTCTTATTGCCCGTGGTTAGTACGAGCCAGCCGAATTTGTTTGATAGCGCCATGAGTATATTGCCCCTTATTCGAGCCTGGATGTTCTCCTCAGCCACATTGGGCTCGGCTCCTTCAAAGGGTGCAGCCAGTTCTTCTAGATAAGCCTGAAATATTCTCTCGATAGGGATTGTGATTAGCCTGATACCTAGATTCTGAACCAGTAATTCAGCATCTGACGTGCTTCCGAGTGAGGAATATCTGGAAGGCATTGCGACTCCTACAACGTTAGAGGCTCCCAGTGCATCAACTGCGATGACTGCAACTAAGCTGGAGTCGATTCCTCCAGAAAGACCTATGAGCACCTTATCGAAACCATTCTTATGGATATAGTCTCTCGTTCCCAGCACTAATGCGTCATATATTTCTCCGGGCAGATTACGAACCTCGACTGTTCGATGAGGAACCTGTGGTTTGGGAGAGCCATCTACAGCCTCTGAGACCGCTATTTTAACTATATGACACTTTTTTTCGTCCAAAGGCGTTATCTTTCTCCATCTCGAGTCGTGAAGGCGTGTCCGGAAGACAGACTCGACGTCGAGGTCAGCTACTATTAAATCTTCCTCGAACTGTTTGCCCCGCGCTATCAGTCTTCCCTTCTCATCAAAGACCATGCTGTTGCCATCGAAAATCAGTTCGTCCTGCCCGCCTACAAGGTTATTATGAGCGACTATGGACACGCTATCTGAGGCACGTGTGCCCAGCATCCTCTCTCTAAAGTTCCCCTTGCCGAAATGGTACGGCGAGGCGCTTATGTTTACGATAACCTCAGCTCCGGAGTATGCTTGGACAGTGGCTGGCCCGGCCTCGTACCATATGTCCTCGCATATATTGACGCCAATGCCAACTCCCGCAACGATATAAACGGGACACTCTGTGCCGACGTGGAAATAGCGATCCTCGTCGAAAACTCCATAATTGGGCAGATAAATCTTGTGATAGATGCTTACCAGTTTCCCGTCGTGGATTACCGCAGCGGCATTATAGATATCCTCCTTGGCATCTACAAAACCAAGCACGATGGTGATTCCTGAAGACTGATCTATAACCTTTTCAACGGATTTCAGGTTTTCCTTGATAAACTGCGGTTTGAACAGGAGATCCTCGGGAGGGTAGCCACAGGTAGCAAGCTCGGGGAATGTGAGGAGGTCGACCCCAAGAGATTTGGCCTCGGTTATGGCATTGAGAATTTTTTCGGTGTTACCGTTGAAGTCACCAACAGTAGTATTGATTTGAGCCATACCTATTCGTAGTGTACGCATTTTAATTCCTCCAGATATACGAAATCATGTTCTAGCCACTCATGAGAGCAACTTTTATTTCAGTATAAGCACATGCCAGGGCAATAAGCTGATTCACCTTTTCAAATAGTCACGCAGGGGTTGGATGTTCAGAACCTCACTTTGATCCCAGAGGGCTTCCACGGCGGCACGGATTGTATCCAGTGAGGTGAAACAAGGAATACATTTCTCTATGGCGGTACGGCGTATAGTAAAGCCATCCCTGAGCGGGATGCCACCTGCGGTAATAGTATTGACCACGCCATCTACCCAGCCGTCCTGAATAACATCCACGACATTCGGGTACCCCTCTCCCAGCTTCTTGGTGACAAGCATTACCGGTATCCCCTCTTTTTCAATTGCTGCCGCTGTGCCCTCGGTGGCATAGAGCTTGTAATCCAGCATCGATAGTCGTTGAATAATGCTCAGTGCCTCGTTCTTATCTCTATCAGCAATGCTGAGAAGAATTGCACCCCGCTGTGGCAGCATCAATCCTGCCGCCATTAGTGACTTCGTCAGTGCAGCCTCAAAGCTGTAGTCGATACCCATTACCTCACCGGTAGATTTCATCTCTGGCCCAAGATGGGTATCGACCCCAACCATCTTAGAACTGGAGAACACAGGAGCCTTCACGCCAACAGTTCCCTGCCATCTCCACAAACCTGTTTCATATCCTTGCTCCCGGAGTGATATTCCAAGCATAACCTTGGTAGCTATCTTGACCATCGGAATGCCGGTAACCTTGGAGATAAAGGGAATGGTACGACTGGCGCGTGGATTGACCTCCAATACGTATACCGAGGAGTGGAACGCTTCTCGAACGATAGCGAACTGGATATTCATCAAGCCCTTTACCTTTAGTGCCAAACCGATACGCACTGTGCAATCAACCAGGGTATTCGTTTCTGAGAAAGTTAGATTCAGACCGGGATAGATTGCTATTGAATCCCCGCTGTGTACCCCGGCTCTTTCGATATGCTCCATGATGCCTGGAATAAGGACTGTCTCGCCATCGCAAACGGCATCTACTTCCACTTCTTTACCGAGAAGGTATTTATCAACAAGGACCGGATGGCTACTCCCGAGTTCTAGGGCATTGCTCATATAGCGTTCGAGTTCATTAGCATTATGTACGATCTCCATCGCCCTACCACCAAGAACGTAGCTGGGGCGTATCAGGACGGGATAACCAATTGAATCGGCAATGATTTGAGCCTCTTCCAGTGAGGTAGCGGCACCTCCAGGGGGCTGGGGAATGCCCAAATGGTCGAGAAAGTCTTCGAATCGTTTACGGTCTTCAGCAAGGTCGGTAGTATCAGCACTTGAGCCAATGATGGGCAGGGCGTGGCGAGCTAAAGTTTCTGTGAGGTTAATAGCAGTCTGACCGCCAAATTGTACGATTGATGGTGGTATCGATGCCGGTGTATCAATCGCATTCAGGACACCCTCGTTCTCCAGAATATCTCGAATACTCTCCTCATCCAGGGCTTCAAAATAGAGGCGGTCACTGGTGTCGAAGTCGGTAGATACAGTTTCCGGATTAGAGTTCACCATGATGCTTTTAACGTGTGCTTCCTGGAGTGCCCAAGCCGCGTGCACACTGCAGTAATCAAACTCGATTCCCTGGCCTATTCGTATTGGTCCACTGCCAATGACGACTGCTTTCTGTCCCTCGACAGGTTCAGCTTCGTTTTCACTCTCATAGGTGCTGTAGAAATAGGGTGTTGAAGCTTCGAACTCAGCAGCACAGGTATCTACCATTTTAAACACTGGACGAATATTGAAATAGTGGCGAAGCTGACGTACTTGCTCCGGCAGCCTGTCGGCCAGTATCCCTATCTGCTCGTCGGAGAATCCCAGTTGCTTTGCCTCGAGAAGCATTTCCGAGGTTAGCGGTTCAGAGAGAAGACTCTTTTCCATTTCCACCAGATTGCGTAATTTATATATAAACCAGGGATCGATTCCACTGCTTTGGGCTAAATCCTCGGGAGTTGCTCCCCTTCGCAGGGCTGCTATAATCGACCATAATCTCAAGTCATGAGGGTGTAAAAATGATTGGGGATTTTCCTCCCATTTCCTATCTTCCCAGAGCAGCGACTTGCCACCCATGTCCAGGGAGCGCACAGCCTTTTGCAGGGCTGCCTCAAAGGACCTGTCAATAGCCATTACCTCACCTGTGGCTTTCATCTGACTACCCAGGGTTCTATCTCCAAAAGCGAATTTATCGAATGGCCAGCGTGGAATCTTGACCACACAGTAGTCCAGTGCTGGCTCAAAGCCGGCTATAGTCTTCCCCGTCACTTTATTGGGTATTTCGTCAAGGCACTTTCCCACTGCAATTTTGGCTGCCACGCGAGCGATGGGATATCCGGTAGCCTTACTGGCTAGGGCTGAACTGCGGCTTACTCTGGGATTAACCTCGATTACATAGTAGGCGTTACCCGCTTTAGCTTCCGATATCCACTTCTGTGCTACTGTAGGACAAGGGGCAAGAGCAAACTGGATATTGCACCCGCCTTCAATGCCAAGGGCACGGATTATCTTAAGGCTAGCCGACCTGAGCATTTGATATTCTTTGTCGGATAGGGTTTGGCTGGGAGCAACTACTATGCTATCCCCGGTGTGTACTCCCATGGGGTCGATATTTTCCATATTACATATAGTAATACAGTTATCGGCAGAGTCCCGCATCACCTCATATTCAATCTCCTTCCACCCCAGAAGGCACTTTTCAATCAGCACTTCGCGGCTTATGCTGGCAGCTAATCCGCGGTTAACAATCTCCTCTAATTCATGAGTGGTGTACGCGATGCCGCCCCCGCTTCCTCCTAGAGTGTATGAAGGGCGAACAATCACAGGCAAGCCCACAGATTCGGCAAACTTTACTGCTTCGTCAACTGAGTTCACCGTAGTACTATCCGGCACAGGCTCTCCAATGTTAATGAGCAGTTGCTTGAACAAAGAGCGCTCTTCTGCCGTTTTTATTGTTTCCAAGGGTGTACCTAATATACGAACATCGTGCTTGTCCAGAATACCAGCTTTGGCTAGCTCCACAGCTAGGTTCAAACCTGTCTGCCCGCCGAGAGTGGGCAAGAGGCCATCGGGAAGCTCTCTCTCAATAATGCGGGATACCATCTCTACGTTAAGTGGTTCAATATAGACCACATCGGCGATGCCCTCGTCGGTCATAATAGTAGCGGGGTTAGAGTTAACTAAAACGGTGATTATTCCCTCCTCCCGGAGGGATTTGCAGGCTTGGGTACCAGCATAGTCGAACTCCGCCGCCTGGCCGATGATTATTGGTCCTGAGCCAATTACCAGAACCTTTTTAGTCTTTGACATCTATTACAACCTACATGGTTTATCCTAATTAGCCGACTGCGTGTTACCTATTTTGCTGCCTCAACCATTGAGATGAATTTGGTAAACATGTAGACACTGTCCTGCGGGCCAGGAGAAGCTTCTGAGTGGTATTGTATTGCGATGATAGGCAGGTCTCGATGATAGAGCCCCTCCACAGTACCGTCATTGAGATTCAAGTGACTGACCTCCAACCCGTTTTTCAGGCTACTGGCGTCCACAGCATAGCCGTGATTCTGGGAGGTAATGTGCACCCTGCCGGTTACAAGGTCGCGCACGGGATGGTTGCTGCCACGATGTCCGAATTTTAATTTAAAGGTCGTGGCACCGAAGGCTCTGGCTATGAGTTGTTCTCCGAGGCAGATACCCATAATAGGTTTTTTATCCGCTAGGATCTTTATCGTTTCCACAATATAATCAAGGAGGGCCGGGTCACCGGGTCCCGGTGAAAGAAGAACGCCGTCGGGCTTACAATCGAGTATCTTTTCGGCAGTAAAAGTACAGGGGACAACCGTTACGCGACATCCCAGGCGGCGCAGGATGCGGAGGATACTGTACTTTAATCCACAGTCCAGCACAGCGATATGGGTTACCTCAAACATTCCTTTGTCAGTAGCGTCCCACTCATATGGCGCCTTGGTGCTGACATCCCTGACAAAATCAGTGCTATCGTAGCGGGGAAGTTGTTTGAGTTCCTTCAGGGTATCCTGAGGAGATTTATCGCAGGTGATAGCGCCCATCATAACGCCTTTTGACCTCAGACGCCTGGTAATGGCTCTGGTATCAACCCCAGATATCCCACCTATACCACTTGTTTCTAAAAATTGATGCAAAGTATGGCTGCTTTGCCAGTGACTTGGCGTGCGGCATTCCTCACGGACTACGAAGCCCCTGACCCGAATACGCTCGGATTCGTGGTCTTGATCGTTAATACCGTAGTTGCCGATAAGGGGATAGGTGGAAGCGAGAATTTGCCCTGCGTAGGAGGGATCAGTGAGCATTTCCTGGTAGCCCACCATACTGGTATTGAATACTATTTCTCCATATATGAACCCCTCGGCACCGAATGATAGTCCTTCGTAGAACGAACCATCTTCGAGTACCAAGATAGCCTTCTTATTCATATCAATGAACCCTCGCTGCCATATATAGAATCCTCTTGCCGGCTGGCAAGAGGATTCGAGCTATCGTACGTTATTGTTATGAATAGGCTGATTATGCTGCGATTTCCCTTGCCAGCCTCACCGAACTGACTTAAAGGTACAATCTTGGTGTTAAATTATACTACGGGCTCATAGAATCGGCAAGTATTTTTTTAATTCGTAATCGGTAACTTGAGACCGGTACTGCTCCCATTCTATTATTTTATTCTGGATGAAGGCATTGAAGACATGGTCGCCGAGTGCTTTGCGCACCACCTCACTTTTTTCGGTAAGCTGGATAGCCTCCCATAGGCTGCCGGGGAGGGTACTTATTCCGCTTCTCTCTCTCTCCTCAGGACTCATTTCATATACATTTTCCTCCACGGGTTCAGGGACTTCGTATCCCTTTTCAATCCCCTCCAGACCGGCGGCGAGCATCACGCTGAAGGCAAGGTAAGGGTTACAGGCGGGGTCGGGCGACCTGAATTCCAGCCTGGTGGCTTTTTCCTTGCCGGGCTGGTACTCAGGAACCCTGATCAGGTCCGAGCGGTTCCGCCGTGCCCAGGAAAGATAGACCGGAGCCTCGTAGCCGGGAACCAGACGTTTGTAGGAGTTGACCCACTGGTTGGTAATAGCAGTGATTTCGGGAGCGTGCTTGAGCAACCCTGCCACGAAGCACTTCGCGTCCTTGGATAGGTGGTAGGGGTCATTCTTATCGAAGAAGGCGTTCTGTTCCCCTTTAAAGAGGGACTGGTGGACGTGCATGCCACTACCGTTGATACCGAACACGGGTTTAGGCATAAAAGTGGCATAGACACCTTGCTCCAGTGCTATCTCCTTCACCACCAGACGGTAAGTCATCACATTATCTGCCATTGTCAGCGCGTCTGTGTACCTCATGTCTATCTCGTGCTGGCTGGCAGCGACTTCGTGATGGGAATATTCGACGCCTATGCCCATCTCCTCCAGCGTGAGAACCGTGTCTCTCCTCAGGTCAGTAGCAGCATCCCGGGGGATCATATCGAAGTAACCACCTGCATCCAGCATTTCGGTGCCCTCTGAGTTACGGAAATAGAAGTATTCCAACTCAGGGCCTACATAGTAGGTATAGCCCATATCTGCCGCCCGTTTTAGGTTACATTTCAGTACGTACCTTGGGTCGCCGTCGAAAGGGTCACCGCCGGGCCTCATGATGTCGCAGAACATGCGGGCTACAGCTCGGTGCTCCTTCGGTCGCCATGGGAGCAGTTGGAAGGTATCGGGGTCGGGGAGCGCTACCATATCGCTCTCATCTATCCGGGCAAACCCCTGGATGGATGAGCCGTCAAAACCCATTCCCTGCTCTAGGGCGCCTTCCAATTCCTCCACGGTGATGGCAAAGCTCTTCAGGAACCCGAGGATGTCGGTGAACCAGAGCCTGATGAATTTTACATCGCGCTCCTTTGCCATATTCAGGACATAGTCCTTGCTCTCATCCCTGTTTTTCGTCGCCATTTTTGCCTCCTTCATCGAATTATATAGCGTTCTCGCCTTCATCTCCAGTTCTTATGCGTACTGCGTTATCGATGGGCAGGACAAATATCTTGCCGTCACCTCGCTCACCGGTTCTGGCTTTACTTACAATAACATTCATCGCCCTGCCTAAATCCTCATCCAGAACAACGACCTCAATTTTTACCTTGGGCAAAAACTCTACCCTGTATTCGCCCACCCTCCACTGCAGGGAAATGCCCCTTTGCCGCCCGCGCCCACTCACCTCGGTAACGGTCATACCGAGGATGTCGATTCCGGCCAAGGCAGACCTGACAGTTTCCAGCTTCTCAGGTCTGATTACTGCTTCAATCTTTTTCATGGCAGTATGCCCCCGTAAGCCCGTTCACCGTGCTGTGAAATATCCAGACCGACAACCTCCTCTTCATCTTTCACCCTGAGACCGATGGTGACGTCCACTAGCTTTCCTAGAATCCAGGTACCAGAGAAGGCAAATGCAGCGACAGCCGCTACGCCAGCGATCTGCTTGGCAAATTGTAGACCTCCTCCCCACAGCAGCCCGTCAGCCCCAGCTGAGTTAATAGTGACGCTGGCGAATATGCCGGTGGCCAGAGCACCCCAGAGTCCTCCCATACCATGCACCGCCCAGACATCGAGGGACTCGTCTATACCACGCTTGGTTCTCCATAATATGCAGTAGTAGCCGATGATTGATGCCACGATACCAATAGGAATGCCAACGAGCGGATGTATGAAGCCGGCTGCCGGTGTGACTGCCGCAAGCCCGGCGACAGCTCCAGTAGCGGCACCCAAAGCTGAAGGACGGCGTTTCATCCATCCCAATAGCATCCAGGTAAAAGCACCAGCGGCTGCGGAGGCGTTGGTTGCTACGAATGCATTGGTTGCCAGACCACCGGATGTTAAAGCACTTCCTGCGTTAAAGCCGAACCAGCCGAACCAGAGAAGCCCAGTACCGAGCATTACCATAGGTACGTTATGGGGCTCCATAGGGTCTCCTTCTCTGAATCCTCTGCGTGGTCGGAGTAATAATGCCAGTGCCAGAGCTGACATTCCGGCATTTACGTGAACCACGATACCGCCGGCAAAATCAAGGACACCGAGATTAGCGAGCCAGCCTCCATCGCCCCAGACCCAGTGGGTCACCGGGCAGTAAATTATTGTGAACCAGAGCGTAGCAAGAATGAGGAATCCGCTAAATCTGGTTCGCTCTACAATTCCTCCTGTCCAAAGGGCAACCGTAATAATAGCGAACATCCCCTGGAACACCATGAAGGCGAGGTGGGGAACAGTTGAAGCATAGATGTCCGAGGGCTCTTGTCCCACATTCATGAGGCCGAGGAAATCAAGTTTACCTATAACGCCTCCAAGGTCGGGAGCGAAGCTCAGGCTATAGCCGTAAAGCAGCCACAGCATGCCGACCAAGCCGATGAGGGCGAAGCTCATCATGAAGGTGGAGAGTACATTCTTTTCACGCACCATGCCGCCATAGAATAGGGCGAGCCCCGGTGTCATCAGCATGACAAGGGCTGATGATATCAGGATCCATGTTGTGTCGCCGGCATCTATCATCTCTCGGAGCCCCTTCTTAATCTGTGGTGGACTTCCTGCGTTTTACAATACGGGGGATTTGTTTCAGACAGATTACTATTATGTTACAGCTTTGTTACAAATTGGTGTAACGATCCTTATTGTTCCTTAGGTATTGACAATACATCGAACTCTAGTTTTGAACAGTGATCTCTACGATATTTTGCCGGGCGATAGCATGTTCGACGTTTTCCTTTTTAACAAAGACATGCATCAGCCCCATCACCTCGTACCGTCCATTTTCAAGAGTTGTTGTATCCCACGTTACAGGGAAGTTCTGCGCTATGTCTTCGGATTCCCCAATCTTGACCCATGTATCAGTATCCTTCTTACGGTAGTACCACGGATTGGTGATTCTCTTGATAACTCCAGTGACGGTAAGTTCTTCCAGTTCCTTTTCCAGCAATTCCTTATCAAATTGCTCGCGAAGCTGGACAATCCCAGAGTAGGTTGTTGTGACTGTCGAAGGAACAATGTAATTTGGTCCCCAGTTGTATGGCATGTTTACCCTCCTCTTAAATCTGAGTACTTGGTGTGATGCCAGATGGCTTTCTAAACACACCTTCGATAGTAATCGTATGGCTGTAATGTTACGGACAGATTACAGGGCTATCGTAGAAAAATGTGGAACGATGTGCTTTGAGAAGATGGTTGCTTCTTGTGGACCGCGCTAATGATATTAGAGGTCTTTTCTGAATCGGTATCCTATATTTCTAACCGTTTCGATGAAGGTGTGGGTGGGGTCTTCAATCTTGCTCCTGAGTCTCCTTATGTGTACATCCACTGTCCTATCGCCGCCGAAGTAATCATAGCCCCAGACCTCGTCGAGCAGGGCCTCCCGTGTAAATGCTCTTCCCTTGTTGCTTGCCAGAAATCTGAGGAGTTCATATTCCCTGAAGGTAAGGGTTGCCAATCTGCCGTCAACTGTTACCTCACAATTGTCGAGGTCTATCACCAGGTCACCGCATTTAATCGACTCCCCTCTGCCGATGCCTTTTATTCTTCGCAGAGCTCTCTTTACTCTGAGTGCCACCTCATTCGCGTCCCATGGCGTTATTACGAAATCGTCTATGGGAGTGGCGGGGTCAAGCCCGTCAAGGATCTCTAGAGAGAGCAGTGCAATAACTGGCGGATTCTTCTGGTGCTTGGTTTTTTTAGCAAGGTAGCTCTGACCTGAGCTGCTGGGAGAGCCATTTATAGTTGCCAGAATAATATCCAGGCCTTGTTTATTTGCCTTATCGGGCGTCATTTTATTATCAGTGGAAACCGAGCAATTCAGACCTCTCTCCGTGAGTTCCGAACTCAGCTTCTCCGCTTGTTTGAGGTCATCGGATATAATTGCCACTCTAACCAAATTTAACCAACCTCTGCCCTGTGAATTGCGCTTCTTTACTTCAATACCTAGTATGCGTAGAGCCTGCCATAGGGCCTGAGATAGAGGGGGAACAACTTGGTGAACTTGTGCTTCAGGATCTCGCCGGCATCGTAGCCGAAATGAGCGGCAAATTCGCCGACATATTTCTGGAGCACCTGGCGGTCTTGCTCGTCTAACTCGGCAACGCCCACTTCTTTACCCAGTTGGAAATCCTCGACGCTGCCGCGCAGGTATATAACACCGCCGTGCATACCGGTGCCGATAAACCTTGCCTTATGGTGTTCGCCCTCTTTGAGGTTGAGGCCGAGCAGAATCACAATTCCGCCTGCCATGTATTCGCCGAAAAAGTCCTGAGCGGTACCCCCGACGACCAGAACAGGCTTCTTGTCCCGGTACTCCTTCATGTGAATGGCAGCCCGGTAGCCGACATCTTCGCGAATAAAAATCTTGCCCCCGCGCGCGGAATGCCCGATAATATCGCCGGCGTGACCGTGGACTATTATCTCTCCATTGTTCATCGTGTTGCCGCAGCCGTCCTGGGCGTTGCCGCGAACGATAATCATGGGGCCATCCATGAAAGACCCTAGGTCGTTGCCGGGGACGCCGAAAATCTCGATCTCCACGGGCTTGTCCAGGTCGGTGCCGATGTATCTCTGCCCGTAGACGTTCTGAAGCTCGATTCTCAGGGTACCGTTGGAAACTGCATCCCTCAATTTGGCATTGAGCTCCCGGTGGGTATCACCGTAGGCATCGATTTTAACTGTCCGCTTATCTTTGTTACGGTAAGCGCTCTTCGTCATCCTAGCTGCCCGCCATCTGTACTCCCAGTATTTCCAGTTCGGTGTCGGTGAGGCCAATTCCTCTCAGGTGCAAACGGTTGCCCCTCAGGCTCTCGAGGGCATTGATGCCCATGCCGCCCAGTATCTCCTTAAGCTCTAGGCTCCAGCCGCGGAGCAGGTTAGCCAGCCGTCTGGCCCCGATGTCGGGGTTAATCCTCTTGGTGAGACTGAGGTCGGTTGTGCAGATACCCCAGGCGCACGCTGTTCCTGATGCCGCCGGCGATGACAACGGAAGCCTGGTTGCGGATGCCTTCCTGCCTCAGCCGGGTATCCACGGAGGCGAGTGCCATCTCAATAGGGATGCCGACATTGTCACGAATGATTTTAGGCGCGGCGCCGGTTGAGCCCCGCAGACCGTCGAGGACTATCATATCCGCTCCGGCTCGAACCATTCCGCTGGCGATTGCCGCAGAGTTGTGTACGGCAGCTATCTTGACCGCTATCGGCTTGGTGTAATTGGTGGCTTCTTTCAAAGCGTGGACAAGCTGTGCCAGATCCTCGATGGAGTAAATGTCGTGCTGCGGGGCGGGTGATAAAGCATCCGTGCCCTGAGGAATCATCCTGGTCTTTGAAACATCGGCGCTCACTTTCTCGCCGGGGAGATGCCCCCCTATTCCGGGCTTCGCTCCCTGTCCTATCTTTATCTCGACGATACTGGCTGCATCGAGATACTCGGGGTGAACCCCGAACCGCCCCGATGCCACCTGGACGATGGTATTTTTCCCGTACTGGTACAGCTTGGGATGCAGGCCTCCTTCGCCGGTATTCCACAGTGTCCCCGCCTCGGTGGCTGCGCGGGCAAGCGACTCATGCACATTCAGGCTCACCGCACCGTAGGACATGGCGGTGAACATGACCGGCACCTCGATCCTGACCTGGGGAGCAAAATCCGTTTTCAGGTTTGAGGAATCGGCGTCTACCTCTATCTTGTCCGGTTTGCGTCCGATATATGTAGTGAGCTCCATCGGCTCGCGAAGCGGGTCAATGGAGCGGTTGGTTACCTGGCTGGCGTTGAGAACCAGGTGGTCCCAGTAGATGCGATACCCCTTGTCGTTACCCATCCCGGTGAGAAGCACGCCTCCCGTCTCAGCTTGTTTGATGATGTCCTCAATAAACTCGGGGCGCCAGTTATAGTTATCCCTGTAGTCTAGAGGAATGGTTCTGACATTCAGAGCATGAGTGGGACAGAAGAGAACACAGCGGTGACAGCCGACGCAGGTTCCCTCGCGGCTTCTGACCTCGTCGTCCTCAGCATCGTAGTAGTGGGTGTCGAAGGTGCACTGGTTGATGCACACCTCACACTCGATGCAGCGTTCGGGGTCTCGCTCAACGATGAACTTGGGTGGAAGATAGGTTTTCATTGTATTACCTTAATATTATAGCAACTATGAAGGCTTGAAAGCCTTTCCTGCAATGGCGTTCTCCACTTTTCTGACAGGAATACCTCTCTCAGCCAGGTACTCCTTAGCCTGCTGAATTGAGTAGGTTCGATAATGAAAAATACTGGCGGCAAGAACAGCATCTGCCTTACCGGTCACAAGCGCATCATAGAGATGCTCCAGATTTCCCGCGCCACCGCTGGCGATGACGGGGACTGTCACTGACTCACTGACAGCAGCGGTCAACTCCAGGTCATAACCCGACCGATGGCCGTCAGCATCCCAACTGGTGAGGAGCAGCTCGCCGGCGCCGAGGCCCACTGCCTGTTCAGCCCACTGTAAAGCATTGATACCGGTTGGCTTCCGTCCCCCGTGGGTCAGGATCTCCCATCTGGGTGCGTCTTCGCTGTTACACCGCCGGGCATCGATGGCCACCACAATACACTGGGAGCCGAACCTTTTTGCACCTTCTCTGATAAGCTCAGGGTTGCGCACAGCCTCGGTGTTGATTGTTATCTTATCGGCGCCTGCCTCTAGCATGCGGCGCATGTCACCGATGCTGCGCAGACCACCGCCCACGGTGAGCGGGATAAATACCTGCTCTGCTACCCGCTCAACGACGTTTGCCATGATGTCCCGTCCTTCGGGCGTGGCGCCGATATCGAGAAAGACCAGCTCGTCTGCGCCCTCCCGGTAGTAGAATGCCGCAAGCTCTACCGGGTCGCCGGCATCGCGAAGGTCGGTAAAGCTGGTACCTTTAACCACCCGGCCCTCTGTCACGTCGAGGCAGGGGATAATCCTCTTAGTTAACATCGGGGTGCGGTTCTCCTGCTATCGCAACTTCTCTGGGTACGAGGGGCCTCTCCAGGCTGCCCACTATGGGCTCGCCACCCATTGGAATCCAGGCCCGCTCCAGGTCGGGGCATACCAGGCGAATGGCAGACTCCTCAGAGGAGAGATAGAGCATGGAGCCCTTCGTTCCCACGGTAAGAGGACGCAGCCTGATCCTGTCGGTGAGCCCGATCATCTCGCCCTGGTGGGCTATTACTACGGTGAAAGGGCCGTTCAGCAGCAGGCTGCCGTATACCTGGCGCAGCGCACGAAGCAGCTTCTGCTCACGTACCGGTCTGCGCTCGATATCGTCCCAGAAGGGCGGTGCCAGTATCCTGGCCGCTATCTCGATGGGAAGGTTATGCCTCCGTATCAGGAGGTCGATGGCGTAGGCTACCACCTCGGTATCGGTCTGCATGGTGCAATGATAGCCAAACCCCTCGAGGTAGCGACGATTCGTCCCGTAGGAGGATATCTCACCGTTATGAATCACGGTCCAGTCCAGGATGTTGAAGGGATGAGCCCCGCCCCACCAGCCCGGGGTATTTGTTGGAAACCTGCCGTGGGCTGTCCACAGGTAGCCCTCATACTGCTCGATACAGAAGTATTCGGCGAGCTCTTCGGGATAACCTACTCCCTTG
>SMTZ1_10002217_pt1 | contig 22528 bp, 8 predicted proteins | sample DeeMarSWOR136_30_FD_25667 | JGI IMG/M metagenome (IMG submission 25667) | reverse complement strand
CAATACCAATCCCGACAGTCCGTGGACAGGCAAGGTCTGGAGCTTTACGACCGCCAACTTCATGATCGTCGAAGACTTCGAGAGCTATACCGATGACGACGCGGCCGGACAAGCCATCTGGCAACACTGGATCGATGGCTTCGGCGTCGCCGACAATGGCGCTCAGGTGGGCTACCTGCTGCCCCCATACGCCGAACAGAACATTGTCTATGGCGGCGACCAGTCCATGCCGCTGTTGTACACCAACGAGGCCGGTGTCACGAATTCGGAGGCGGTCCTAACGCTCAGCGCCGCTCGCGACTGGACGGAGGAAGGCGTAGCGGAATTGTCGCTGTGGTTCCATGGCCTACCGGGTTCTGTCGGCAGGCCGGCACCTATACGCTGACCGCCTCCGGTACGGATATTTGGGATGTCGGCATCGCAGGCGACTATCGCGACGAATTCCACTTCGCCTATAAGACACTCACCGGCGCCGGCTCGATCACAGCCAGAGTCATGAGCGTCCAGAACACGGACGGCTGGGCCAAGGCCGGTGTGATGATCCGCGAGACGCTGGATGGTGGCTCGAAACATGCCTTTGCGTGCATTACCCCCAGTAATGGTGTAGCCGCTCAAGGGCGCACAACGACCGGCGCCGCCAGTTTCAACGCGAATCAAACCGGTATTACAGCGCCGCATTGGGTGAAGCTTGAACGCAGCGCCTCGGGTAACTTCACGGTTTCTCACTCGGCGAACGGAACCACCTGGCAAGCTGTCACGGGCGCTACGCCCCAGAATATCTCGATGGGCTCGAACGTCTATATTGGTCTGGCCCTGACGGCACACAACGCCGCTGCCACATGTGAGGCTGTGTTCTCGAACGTCACAACCACCGGGACGGTGAGCGGTCAGTGGATGAACCAGGACATCGGTATCGCGAGCAATGCAGCCGAGCCGTTGTACGTGGCGGTCTCCAACAGTTCTGGCTCACCGGCAGTAGTAGCCCATGACGATCCGGCTGCCGCAACGATTGATGCTTGGACGGAGTGGCGTGTTCCGCTGCAGGCTTTGGCCGATCAGGGGATTAACCTAAGCAACGTGGATAAGATCGCCGTTGGTCTGGGCAGCAAATCCGACCTAGCAGCCCCTGGCGGTTCCGGCATGATGTACATTGACGACATCCGCCTATATCGGCCGGAACCGCAACCATAAAAGCGAGAAGGTTACTAGCAAGCAGAGCTGGCTTTAGGGGGTCCGTATCAATCTGAGGTATGGGCCCCTCTTGTTTTCAGGCCGGACCGACGCTGAAGAGCATTGTTGACACAAGCAAACTCACAAAACATGCAACAGCGTGCAAAAGCAATGTATATGATGGCAAATGATTTGACTCACTCCGTATTTGTTGGCATAATAATATGTGTCTTATGACCTATAGGATTCGCCGAGGATCATCACATCGAGGCTTAAGAAGCCGGATTGATTGAGCACGAATAGGAGGAACCGGATGAGCAAACCAACGGGATTGACGTTCGTAACCTTCGTGGCTCTGTTTTTGTTTGCCCGCTCTTCACTTGGCTGGGAAAGCATTACGCCCCAGCAAGCCGGTATGGATGAATCCAGGCTTCAGCAAGCACGGGACTATGCGCTGACTGGTGGAGGCTCCGGCTGCATTATCCGTGGCGGAAAGCTCGTCATGTCCTGGGGCGACCAGGCAAAGCGGTACGACCTCAAATCCACCACGAAGTCCTTTGGAGTGACATTACTGGGACTGGCCGTGAAGGATGGCTTGGTGAATCTGGAGGACAAGGCTCAGCAATATTACCCCGATGTCGGTATCCCACCCAATGCCGGTGACCCCCGACTGGCCAACATCAAAATCTGGCACCTTGCAACGCATACGGCGGGCTTCGACAAACCGGGCGGCTTCGAGCCACTTCTTTTTGATCCGGGCACGACATGGGCCTATAGCGATGGCGGCGCAAACTGGCTGGCGGATTGTCTGACCCTGGCCTACAGACAGGATCTCAAAAACTTAATGTTTGACCGTGTTTTTTCTAAACTGGGCATTACTGATTCGGATCTGACCTGGCGTAATAATGCCTACCGACCAGATCAACTCGAAGGAGTAAGACGAAGAGAATTTGGCTCCGGAATTTCCGCCAACGTCGAGGCTATGGCCAAAATCGGGTATCTGTATCTTCGCCGGGGCAAGTGGAAAAATGAACAGATTATCCCAGAGAGTTTCATTGAGGCTCTCAGTAAGCCGTTCCCTGCAATCATTGGATTGCCCGTGCATATCTCCTCTCAGTATCCCGGCGCATCGGAGCACTATGGTTTGCTCTGGTGGAACAACGGCGACGGAACCCTCAACAATATCCCGCGGGATATGTACTGGTCGTGGGGACTCTACGACAGCCTAATCGTAGTTATACCCAGTCTCGACATTGTCGCAGCTAGAGCTGGCTCCGGATGGCGAAGCGGCTGGGACGGCAATTACAATGTTCTCAAGCCCTTCCTCGAGCCGATTTGTCAATCCGTCGTCGGTGATGCACCATACCCGCACAGCGAGGTAGTTACGTCCCTGATCTGGGCTGATACCTCAACCATCATTCATCAGGCCGCTGGTAGTGACAATTGGCCTATCACCTGGGCGGACGACGGTGAACAGTACACTGCCTACGGCGACGGTTGGGGTTTCGAGCCCAAGGTCCCGAACAAACTGAGCCTTGGCTTTTGTAGAGTCAGCGGCAGCCCACCGGGCGACGGTGTCAATATCCGCTCGGCCACCGGTGAGCAAACCGGCGACGGACGGAGTGGCAAGAAGGCCAGTGGGATGCTCAGCGTCAAAGGCACTCTTTACATGCTGGTGCGTAATGCAAATAATAACGGACAACAGAGCCAACTCGTCTGGTCGTCGGACCACGGCTTAACGTGGACCTGGAGCGCATGGAAATTCGCCGAATTAGGCTATCCATGCTTTCTCAACTTCGGACAGGATTACGCCGGGACCAGGGACGGCTACATTTACGTGTACTCACCTGATACGCCAAGTGCCTACAATGAGACCGACACCATCGTCTTGGCCCGTGTGCCTATAGAGAACATTACTGACAGAAACACTTATGAGTTTTACTCCGGCATAGATACCCGTGGCGATCCGGCATGGTCCGGCGACATAACCGAACGCAAAGCCGTTTTCACTTTTCCCGGCGGCTGCAACCGTATCGATGTCACATATAACGCACCACTCGGACGCTATCTTCTCGTGATGCGCAGCCGCGCCCAGGCCGGCGGCATAGACCAGTTCAGCATCTACGATGCCCCCGAACCATGGGGGCCGTGGACGACCGTATTTTACACTGAGAATTGGGACGTCGATCCCGGCGAGAGTGCACATATCCCCACCAAGTGGATCAGCGCCGATGGCAAGACCTGCCACCTTGTCTTCGCCGGCTCGGATAGCTTCGCGGTTCGCCAGTTCACCCTGACGGCGGTACGAGCACAGAAATCGCCGGACTTTACCGGCGACGGATTTGTGAACTTTGAAGATTTCTGTCGGATGGCACGGTATTGGCTGCAAGACAAAGCCGAGACGGATGTCGCTCCCGCCCCTGTGGGCGACGGCGTTGTCGATTGGAAAGATATAGCCGTATTCGCAAAATCCTGGCTCCAGGACAAAAGCCTCATCGCACACTGGAGGCTGGATGAGGCACAGGGCTTCGTCGCTTACGACAGCGCCGGGAGCCGCGATGGAAGCCTTAACGGCAATCCCGTCTGGCGGCCTGCCGGTGGTCGAGTAAACGGAGCAATTGAACTCAATGGAGCAGCAGACTATATTTCCACTCCCTCTATCCTGGATCCTGCGGCCGGGAGGTTCAGCGTCTTCGCCTGGGTCAAGGGCGGAAGACCAGGCCAGGTGGTCATCTCGCAGAGTAAGGGGGCGAACTGGCTTTTGGCCGATCCTTTAGAAGGAAAATTAATGGCGGCATTGTCATACCCTTCCGGCGGTCGAATCCCCGCGCTACCGCTGGTGTCGGAATTCGTAGTGACTGATGGCGCCTGGCACCGTGTCGGTTTGGTTTGGAATGGGTTTGAACGTATTCTGTACGTAGACGAAGTAGAGGTCGCAAGAGATGCAGAGCCCTATCTGGCAGGCGCAACAGGTGGTTTGTATATTGGTGCGGGCAGGAATCTCGAACCCGGCAGTTTCTTTGCGGGCCTGGTTGATGATGTCCGCATCTATAATATGACAGTGACGCCGTAGAAGTACAAGCGCTAGATCACGAAGAGTGGGCCAAGTCCCACACGCTGTCTTTGTCTTTTGGAAGGAGATCACTATGTGCAAACAATTGACATGTTTCATCATTTTTGGGCTCGCGATCGGATTTTCGCCCGCTCAAGCCCGGCTGGTTCACCATTGGAGGCTCGATGAAAATACCGCCGCCGGAGTCACCGTGGCGGCAGATTCCGTGGGAGGACTGAATGGGGACATACAGGGCGCCGCGTCGGTCCCGGGCAAATCCGGTAATGCGCTGAGCTTCGACGGCTCGGATGATGTGGTCACGATCCAGAACTTCGTCCCGCCGCCGCAGGGGACGATTGTCTTCTGGATCAATCCGGCCCTGGTCAAGAGTAAGGAGCGGATCCTCGGCGCCGGGGGCGATTATGAGGTCTGGCTTCGCGGCAACGGGGAGTTGAAGAACGAATTGTTCGACGGCGGCAGCTCAACGACGGGAACCGGGCCGGGCGCTCTCAACGCGGACGAGTGGAATCACGTAGCCACCACGTATGACAGTACAACCACGACGGTGGAGATATATTTGGATGGCGAGCTGCGGGTCGCAGGCACGGCTGAGGTTCCCAGCACGCCAACTGAAACGACGTTACTATTCGGGCATCGGGGAGGCGCCTCCGCTGGAGAGCATTACGAAGGTCTTCTGGATGACGTGCGAATCCACGACCACGTTTTGCCGGAGATGGAGATCGACGCGTTAGCCAATCCACCGCGCATGAGCGCCCGTGATCCTATTCCACCTGATGGTGCCATTCATGAAGATACGTGGGTGAACCTTAGCTGGACGGCGGGTGATTTCGCGGTCTCACACGACGTGTATCTGGGTGACTACTATGATGATGTGAACAACGCAACGAACGAAAGTGAGACATTCCGAGGCAGCCAGACGACGACGTTTTACGTGGCCGGCTTTCCCGGATTTGCTTATCCGGATGGCCTTGTTCCGGGAACGACCTACTACTGGCGAATCGATGAGGTCAATGATGCCAATCCGAATAGCCCTTGGAAAGGCGAAGTCTGGAGCTTCTCTATTCCACCCAAGACGGCTTATAGTCCGGACCCGGCTGATGGGGCCGAGTTCATAGATCCGAATAATGTGACTCTTAGCTGGACGCCGGGCTTGGGGGCCAAACTGCACACTGTGTATGTTGGCGACGACTATGGCGAGGTCAGCGATGCCACGGTAGGTGTTCCGACCGGGACGGTGGCCTACAATCCCGGCTCGCTTGAATTGGAGAAGGTGTACTACTGGCGAGTCGACGAGTCTGACGGTATCGCCACGTATAAAGGCGACATTTGGGGCTTTACGACGCCGGGCGCCGCCGGGGCACCACAGCCGGCCAATGGAGCCGTGGATGTCGAGCACACCCAGCTTCTGAGTTGGACCCCAGCAGACAATGCTGCTTCACATCAGGTATACTTCGGCACGGATAAAGACGCCGTCAAGAATGCCACGACCGATTCGCCGGAATTCAAAGGCAGTAAGGCACGTGGTAGCGAAAGCTTCGACCCCGGTCACCTTGCCTGGCATACGACTTATTACTGGCGGGTGGACGCACTCTATAATGCGGACCCAGATCATCCCGTGAAGGGCCTTGTATGGAGATTCACGACTGCTGATTTTTTATTGATTGATGACTTTGAGAATTATACCGATGATGACGCCGCCGGCGAAGCCATCTGGCAGACTTGGACTGACGGTTTGGACGTTGCCGGCAACGGTGCGCAGGTAGGTTATCTGTTTCCCCCGTATTGCGAGCAAACGATTATCCACGGCGGTTTGCAGTCCATGCCACTGCTCTACGACAACACGGCCGGCGTAACGAACTCGGAAGTAGTTCTGCCATTGACGACGCCGCGCGACTGGACAGCCGAAGGTGTTGGGGAACTGTCACTCTGGTTTAGGGGTAGTTCAGCCAATGTGGCTGAGCCGCCGTATGTGGCGATCTCTAAAACCACCGGTGTCCCGGCCGTAGTGGCCCACGATGATCCCAGTGCAGCTACGGTTGGCACTTGGACACAGTGGATTACCCTGCTCCAGGCCTTTTCAGATCAGGGCATCGACCTAACCGATGTGGATAAGTTCACGATTGGCCTGGGCAGCAAATCCGGCATGGTAGCGCCTGGTGGTTCAGGCACGATATACATTGATGACATCCGGCTATATCGGCCGGAACGGCAGCCATAGGCTAAGGTGTGATTGACAGCGTGACTTGACATAAATTCGAGACTTGTGCCAATCACTATCAACCATTTTACTTGAAGGAGGATTGCCATGTGCAGAAGAATGATCTGTCTAATCTCTCTGGTTATTGTGCTGAATATGGCCAGCGGTGCTTTGGCCGCTCTTGTGGCTCACTGGCCATTTGATGAGGGCTCCGGGACCGTCGCGCACGATGCAAGTGGCAATGGCCACGATGGTTCCTTCGAAGGCTCCCCCCAGTGGACGAATCCAGGCTGGAATGATATCGGCTGGTGTCTGCAGTTTGGAGGTGCAGGCGATCGCGCCACGGTGGAACCATTCGATTTGACCGGCAGCGGCATTACGCTGGCGGCATGGATCAACGTGATTACCTTTCAGGATGATGCACGGATCATATCCAAGTCTGAAGGTTCAGGAACACCCGATCACTACTGGGCCATGATCCTGAGCGGCAATGACGAGAATAACCTGGAGTTTCGCCTTAGGACTGATACGGGCGGCACGACAAGAACCAGCTCTCCTGACACGGAAGACTTGCAGACCGATGAGTGGACGCACGTAGCGGTGACCTGGGATGCCGGCGATCCGTTCATGCGTTTCTTCAAGAACGGCCAGGAGATCTTCAGCCAGGACAAGGCAGGGAATGCTGTAGGTACCAATCCCGATGTAAAGATTGCCATCGGCAACCAGTCGGCCAGCGTCCCAGACGATGGCAAAATCCGGCCCTTTGGAGGACTTTTGGATGACGTGGTCATATACGACCGGGCGCTGGATGCTGAAGAAATCGGGGCCCTGATGTTGGGCCTGCAAAAGATTCCATACGCGCGAGGACCAGATCCGGCCGACGGGGCTCTTGTTGAGGATACGTGGGTGAACCTTAGCTGGACGCCAGGTGATTTCGCCATCTCTCACGATGTGTATTTGGGGGACAACTTTGACGGTGTGAACAATGCAACGAACGAAAGTGAGACATTCCGAGGTAACCAGACGACAACATTTTACGTAGCCGGCTTTCCAGGATTTGCCTATCCGGACGGTCTCGTCGCGGGCACAACGTACTACTGGCGCATCGACGAGGTCAACGAGGCAGATCCGAACAGTCCATGGAAAGGCGACATCTGGAGCTTCTCCATTCCACCGAAAACGGCTTATAATCCGGATCCGGTTGATGGAGCCGAGGTCGCAGATCCGAATTCCGCGACGCTTAGCTGGACGCCGGGCTATGGAGCAAAATTACACACTGTTTACTTCGGTGATAATTATGACGAAATGGCCCATGCCACTGTGGGCGTCCCAGCCGGGTCGGCGTCCTACTCTCCCGGTACGCTTGAACGAGAAAAGGTGTATTATTGGCGGATCGATGAATTTGACGGCTTCGGCACGTACAAAGGCGACGTTTGGACCTTTACGACGCCGGGTGCGGTCGGAGATCCACAACCGGGCAATGGTGCCACGAATGTGGCGATGGCAACGATCCTGAGCTGGGCGCCAGCGGATAACGCTGCGTCACACCAAATATACCTCGGGCCAGACAAGGACACCGTGCGTAGCGCCGATACCACCTCGCCCGAGTATAAAGACTCCGTAGCGCTGGGCGCTGAAAGTTATGATCCCGGATTACTGGAGCCGGAGACCATGTATTATTGGCGAGTGGATGGGGTTTATGGAGGAAATCCGGTCAAAGGTCCTGTCTGGAGTTTCACGGTTGGCAATTATCTTCTGGTCGATGATTTCGAGAGCTATACGGATGATGACACCGCCGGCGAAGCCATCTGGCAGACTTGGACTGACGGTTTGGACGTGGCCGACAACGGCGCGCAGGTTGGTTATCTGTTTCCTCCGTATTGCGAGCAGACGATTGTGCATGGCGGCGCTCAATCCATGCCGCTACTGTACGCCAACGAGGCCGGCGTGACGAATTCGGAGGCGTCCCTGACATTGACGGCGAATCGTGACTGGACAACTGAAGGCGTCGGGGAACTCTCGCTGTGGTTCAGGGGCAGCTCGGCCAATGCGGCTGAGCCGCTGTACGTGGCAGTCTCCAACCGTGCCGGCGCACCTTCAATCGTGGCCCAAGACGATCCGGATGCGGCTACGGCCCTCTCGTGGACGCAGTGGCGTATCCCGTTGCAGGTTTTTGCCGATCGAGGGATCAATCTGACCAACGTCGATAAGATCGGGATTGGCTTGGGCAGCAAAGGTGGCGCAGCAGTCGGTGGTACAGGTACGGTATACATCGACGACATACGGCTGTATCGGCCCGCGCCATAGCCAGGGATATGGGATGACTATTAAGAATACTCAAAGAGCTGGCATCCTCAGAGAGTTGCCATCCTTTTTTCGGCAACGGCCATCGAATACATTACGCGCCCAATATTTTTTTGCAGGTTGCGTCTTTGGCCCAAAGATGAACATATATTCGGACTTGATCTGGACAAAATCAGTGTCTGTGGAGATATTGTGGCGTTTGCGCCAAGCTAAGCTGCTGTAAATCAGATAGACAATCCAGCCTGGTCAAAGGTTAGCCGCCGGACCGGAACTGAACTTGATGTGTATCGAGGTAACGAGATATGCAGAGTTCAAGGAAAGGCGAATGGTCACCTTCCAGGGGACGGAGAGGCCGGGTGCCAGCTTTCGGGCCAATCCCAGGTGGCTGGATGGGCGCTCGGATCGGCAATCTCCAATGAGTTGCCGCCGCCGTCGGTGGTTGGGAACCACGTGTCGCTGTACTCAAATCGCAAGATCGCCGCCTCCAGAGGCCACGGAAGCTGCAAGACTATCCTTTCGCCGCTGTTACTCAAGTTTCCCGAGTATTCGCCCGCCACGGGGATGTTCGTGCCGTGAGCCGACTGAAAAGCTGCCCAATCGCTGACAACCATGACGTGCCTGCCGGCCTCAAGCACAATCTCCGGAAAAGTGAAGGTGATTCCTCCATCCAAGCGAGCGCCCGTGAGATCCAGCGTTGTCTCACTGATGTTCTGCAACTCGATGTAATCGAATTCGCTGCCGCCAGCGGCATGGTACATCAGTTCGGTCACACGTAGGCCGGCCAGCAACTCCAGGGCCCCGAAGAACGGGAACTCGTTGGCCGGCACCACAACGCCTGCCTCAAGCTCGGCACTGATGAGCGCGTCGGAGCTGGTTCGAGAACTATTCAAACCGTGAATAGCCAGGATGTTATTGTCCAGCTTCAGGTCGCCAATGAACCCGGAAATGTCGATGGGCTCAAACTCTCGGGCGGCGCTATCAGAGTGGCTGGCGCCGGCGCGAGAGTCCCAGGCCGGCGCTCCGAGGAAATTGCGGCTGGCCACTTCAACGCCGTTCAGATAGGCGACGAAGCCGTCGTCGTAGCGTATCTTCAGCGTCAACTCGCTCAGCCCGGCCAACGCGTCGGCTTCCACACGGAACGGGATGCGAATGTAGCAGGTGGTGTTCTCAGCGTACATCTGCTGCTCAAGGTCCAGACGGATCAGATCTTCGTAACCCAGCGTCCGTTCGTAGCCGACACCGCCGGGGCTGCCCGTGCACAGGTTCCAGGCCGAGTCGTCGAAATCAGGCTCGATCCATGCCTGACCAATATCGTCGGTCGGAACCAGCACACGCTTATCCGCGGACTCCGGTACAAGGCTCACTATAGTGACTGTGGGCGGCCCGCTCGACGGGTTGGCAATACCGGGGGTCGGCAGACCAAAGAAGGTGAGATTTCCCATCCCGTCGGGTACACGCCCGTAGGAGACATCCGTCGTCTGAGGTTGATAGAGAACCTTGTCGATCTCGTTGAGTCCGGCGTCCAACAGGGCGATCATTTCGCCATCAGGTGAGAGCCTGAAATCCACGTGGCCGGGCTGGCTGCTCTCGTCGGCGATGAACACGCAGAACCCCTCCCCCGCGATGAAGCCCAGTGGGCCGAGCGGGGATTTTTGAGGCTGGGTGATCGGATTGTCGGTAAGGTACAGACTGCTCAAGTCCACGGGAGCCGGATGAGGATTGAACAGCTCGATGAAGTCGTCCTCAAACAAGACCAGACCGTCGGCGAGGAATTCGTTGATCTTGAGCGTCTGTGGATCGCCGAGTGGCTGGGCGATATTCGTCCCTCCAAAGGTTGGAACTGTCAAACGCCATTGACCATCGTGTCCAGCCCTGCCAATGGAAAGGTCCGGCAGTTGCAGACCGAATTCGACCGAATCCAACAGCGTGCCGCTCCGGTCGTAAAGGTAGATCCCCTCCCCATTTCCGTTCAGAGCAAACGCCAGATGGATGCCCGAGGTGGTCGTGCCAGAGTCCGCGTAGAGGACCAAATACGCGCCCGGCTGGAGGGTGGCCCCCGCGGGGAAAACAAACCGGGCCGGATCTTCCGGATTATCGCTAATGCTCATGCCCGACAGATTCAGCGCGGCTGGCCCATCGTAGTACAGCTCGATCAGGTCGGGGTAGGTTCCCTCATGTTCGACGCTTGATATGTTTATTGCCAGCACTTCATTGATCAGCAATTTTGAATACGAGGTATCGACGGTCCATGTCCGTGAGGCGGTTGGATCATTTTCACTTTGCCAAACCCCGGCGGAATTCTTGCCGATCACATAGACGGTGTAAGATTGACCGTTCCGCAGATTCGTTAACTGGATGGGAATGTCCACGGGGTATTCATCACTCCAGGGCTCGTCATTGAGGCGATAACGGTAATGTGTGATGCCGGGCCCGTCGACGATGAGCGTGGCTCCCCTGCGATAGGTTCGCTCATCAGGTTCGCCACAAATTGCCGCGCCGGATGGGACGTAGGCACCCGCGTCCAGGCCGCAAGGGCCGGCGCTGATGGCTGGCGAACTGGGCTTAAGACGAAAGTCCGTGTTCGGATCGACAAAAAGGGGATCGCCGTCAATATTGTCTTCGCCGAGATGGTGCCATTCAGCCGGAAGAATTGACCGGCGAACCGCTAATTCTACCTGGTCATCAATACTCTGGAACACGCTGGCATTGTCCCAGAAGACGTTCCCGTCCATAGAGGCCCCTTTACCTGACACGGAGCCTGATTCGAAAAAGTGGATTGCAGAGCCGGCATGTCCGGCAAAGGTGTTGTTCTCAGCGCGCATGTCGGCGCTGCCTTTGAGTAGCACGGCATTGGTATTGTCGTAGAAAATGTTACGGGCCACGGTGATCCGGCTGCCCTGATCGGCCGCGATGGCATTGGGCGTGCCGGTGCCGCTGCCGCCAAGGAAATCCTTGAACACATTTCCTTCAATACACGCATCCGCGTTGTCCAGATCGACGCCATCATCCTCGCCGCCGAGAAAAACGTTGTTATATATCTCTATGATCGGGCCCGGCCGGTGACAATCGGCGAAGTCGATGACGTCCTGATAGCCGCTCGGCCGGCCAAACCTATTGCCTTCGATGATGAGATACTCGTCTCCGGAAAGACCGTCCCCATAGATGGCTTCCTCATTGTCCTGGTCGGGGAAGACCGAGTTGCGCACGACCAGGCGAGGATGACTTACGTCCAGAATGTTCTTGTCCGTTCGCGTCCACGTCGCACTGTCGATGGCAAGCCGGGCGTGATCGATTTTGATCGCCTGGGCGAGGCCGTCACCATATTCCATATCCACATGGGACAGGTAATTGTCTTCGGCGGTCTGGTTGAATTGGATTCCATCCCAGCGCGAACCACTGCCGAGCACACTCGTCAGCCGGATACGCTCATACTCAGTGCCTTCGGCAACGAGCCGGCCGCCCGACTCGACGACGATACCCACGCCGGGATCAAAGAATACCGTCGCGCCCCGCTCAATTGCCAGAGTTACTCCGGCGGGCACCGTGAGGTCATGTGTCACGTACCACGGACCGGAGCCGGCATCCAGAGTCGTATCCAACGCGAGCGCACTGGAGATCTGCAGAACGTCACCGTCATCGTACCAGATGTCGGTGTGCTCGCGCTTCAGCTCGTTGCCCATGCCGTGAGGGCCGTCGAATGTCTGAACGATGACGCGGTTGATACCCGGCCGCAGCGTTCCCGCTCCCTCAGAAGGCATGACGCCTTCAAGCTCAAGGTCAAAGCTGATATCACTGCTCGTGCCGGAAACCTGGTGTATCTCAACCGCTAAAACGTTGGTCCCGTCAGAGAGCAGATGCGCGCCTACGGGGACGTCATAGAATGTGGACTCATCGGCGCCGCTGATGCCGTTGCCGGCGCCGGTGAGATAGTCAATGTCTCCCGCGGGCATATTACTGCGGGCGACTTCGACTCCATTCAGGTACACCACCGCTCCGTCATCGCGGAGTAGTCGCAGATGCAGCCTCGAATACCGTGACGCATCGTCCACATGGAAGGTGTGCCGAAAGTAGGTTGTGATGGAGCTGTCCCCACTGGGTCCGCTATTGATGACGGTGGCTTCGGGGCGACCTTGTGATGCGTCGCCGTAGCCCAGCTCGGCCGGCCCCTTGAGCCAGAGGGAATCGTCGTAGTTCGGATGGGCGAACCAATTCGTGCCGTCGGCGGGCATGCCCTGGTTGGAGCCATCATCGAGGTATCTCCATACCGAGCCACGAGTAATAAGCGCCTCGCTGATCCCGCCGGCGCCCCCGAAATCCCATGTCCCATCGACCGGCGACCACTCAGCCGACTGGCCGTTGACCAGCACGGAGCGCGTCTCAGTAGGGTCGGCCGTTCCGTAGAGCGCAAAGGTGTTCTCGCTGCTCTGGTAGTATCCATCGGATTGCGGCAGGTCGCTCTCCGCGGTCAATTCGGATGGGATCAACGAAAGGACGTACTGATTGCGCGCCGCAACAAAATCCATCATATCATCGATAACATCAGTAGGAACGAAATCACCAAGGAACTGATTCAGAAGTGGCCTCAGTTGCTCGTCCGAGAAGGTGGTCTCGATGAGATTCCTCAGGTGGAAGTAGTAGCGCCGGACGAAGTGCGGATGACGGAGAAAACGATCAATTGTCGGGAGCGCGGTGGAGCGGAAGATTCCACTTGTGACGCTACCGTTCCGGCCAAAGATCGTGTCTAAATCATGCTGGATCAGCACGAACCGGGGATCTTCGACGCCGCGATATAGATAGTAGTCATCACCGTAGCCGTTGGCGAGTGACGTTTCGTTGTTGTCCAGCAAAGCATTGATCGCTATGAATCGCAGCCATTGGTCCACATTGATCACGCGGCTGACTTCTTCGACGTAGATATCATCCGGCGTATTATCAGATAGGACATAGCAGAGCTCGATCAGATCGGACCAATCATCCTCGGCTGTATTCGTTCTCTTGAAGTAGCTGTTACGATAGGAATCCGGGTCCGTCCCTCGATAACGCAGGTCGGCGGGACCCAGGTCTCGCATACACTTGTACGCGTTGCCGGCGCCACCGTCCGGGAAATGATTGCCGGCATAGTCGCTGTCGACAACCTCGATGTGGGCATATGAGCCATACATCTCACGTCCGGAGACGGCGAGGTTTTCGCCGTTCAGTCTCACCTGTACGGCAGTGGCCTCAGGCTGCGGCAGCCCTGACATGCGAAATAGTGCGCTTCCGGCCAATTGATAGTAGGTGTATTTCGTGTTCAGGTTGACGGCAGTGACGCCCTTCCATGGCCGGTCGTGTGGGAAATTCAGGCGATAGTTATTCGGTGGATCGTTCCGCGTGCCGTGCCCGCGATTCCGTACGCCGAGATTGTGACGTACTTTAATATCGACACCGTCCACACTGATGAGCGTCGCGTTCACCTGCGCATCGCTGTTATGCTCACCACCCTCGCGATCTCCAATATCGAGCAGCCGGCCCTTGTCCATCTCGGTCATAATGAGGTAGTAGACTGGTTGACTTCCGGGCATCCATTGAACATCTCCATCGAATGAGTCATTCACCTGAAAAAGAGCGTTCGTGACCTGCTGCCACCTTCCGTCCACGATGCTCGGCGCCGGCCAGGTACGCAGATTCGTCACGGCATCGGTCGCTTCGATATAAAACTCGACGATTGTGCCGTCCCGCTGCGAGGGGATCGTTGCCCCGTATATGCCGTCATCGGCCTGGCCATCGCCGTGCGTCCCGTCATCTAACATAGCAGCGTACCTGCAACTATCGGGATCATGTTCCGGGTAGATATCTTCATCCTCATATGTGGAAGTGTCGACTCGGTAGTGTAAGGTCACGGTGAGACCCTTTGCTTGTTCGTCGATAATGCGAGCCGAAACGACCACAGAATCGTTGGCCCGCGGAACGACGGGTAAATGTGTTACATCCACAATCAGGGGCGCAATATCGTTGTAGGCCATGGAATTGATTACTCCCGGCGTACCCCCGTCGCGATTGCTCGCCGTCCAATTTTGCCCATATTCGTTGGGCAGCGCTGGATTCATCAATTCCAGAGATTTGCCACGACCGTCATGTTGGGCAATCCAGATCCAGCCGCGATGACCATGATCTACCGGCCCCAGCTCGCGCGTCCCCCAGTCGCCCTGATCAGCATAACGAACCGAATCGATCCTCCCGCCTGAACTGTCAACCAGTTCGACCCGTTCGCCGCTATTACTCAACTTGCCATCCCAACCTCCGACAACGTTGGCAACGCCCCCGTAATTGACGATTAGCCAGTTCGGGTCTGCGGCCACAACGAGATATTCTCCGGCACCGATTGTGACGTTCGGGAAGACAAAGTCCACCCCATTGCTGAGCCGCCAGCCCGAGAGGTTGACGGCTTCGGTCCCCCGGTTGAACAACTCGATATACTCTTCTCGAATCTCCTCTGCTCCGGGCACCGGATGATAGGGATGGTACATGATCTCGTTGATCACGAGCGCCCCTTTGCCGTCCGTCTCCGCAAAAGCCCGAGCATCAACCGAGCAAACGAGAATCGCCCACAACAACAGTGAAACCTTCACATACATGGCTACTCTCTGCTTCCGTACCCACGGATGCTCCAAACCGACTGTGGCTTGCGGACTGCCGGGCACGCAGACAAGCGGGGCCCGTACCTCATCATTCGGTACAGGCCCCGAACTGATGCACATCCCAATGCCGCTTCCACGAGACTACCGTTTACTGGCCCGCAACGTTTCTGGGCCGGTAGAGCCCAATGTCGTCGAAGTATATCGTACCAGACCCGCCAGCCGCTGTCGCATTGCCCTTGCTACCGAGGCCAATTGCAATCTTATCCACATCGGCAAGGTTGATCCCCTGATCGACAAAAGCCTGTAACGGGATGACCCATTCCGCCCAGGTATCAATCGTTGCCGCAGCAGCATCCTCATGGGCTACAACCACAGGCGCGCCGGTGATGTTGGACACTGCGACATATAACGGCTCGGCTGCGTTGCTGGCAACGCCGATATCCTGGTGTGCCCACTGTCCGCTGACTGTGCCGGTAGTCGCTACATTCGAGAATACGGCCTCACACGTCAAAGCAGCATCATGGCTGGTCAGCGCCAGGCCAATATAGACATTCACACTCATGACGACCCTGTTCGACATGGCGCCCTGCACTGGCTGCCAGGTCGTACCGTTGGCCGAATGGGAAACCGAGAAGTTGCCCCCGGCGTCACGCTCCAGCTTTACCCAGTACGGTGCCGTGATCCCGGTTTGGTTCGTGCTCATACTTGTACCATCTGTATCGATACGAGCCTGGGACGCGATTCCATTGGCGGGTGTGATGCACGCAAAGGCATGACGCGAGCCTGGATCCAGCGTCTCACGGATCATCACACCGGCCTTGGCCCAGTCATTCGTGTTCTGTATGCTGTCGATCCTTGCCACAATCGAGCCGGGGCCGCTGAGCGTTTTGTACGCAAAATGGAACTCGTCGGCGGTGTCCCAAATGTCTGTACCGGAAGCGGTCATCGTGTAGGTACCGGCCGGACCTTCTGTGAAACTACCGACTGAGGCCGGATTACCTCTGAACCACAGGGATAACTCGCCGACACCGTGTGCGGTCCAGTCACGCGGGGCCGTCAGCGTCAGTTCCGCCTCCGAATTCCTCACGCCGGCCGTGTCGTCATAGAAGAATGGCATAGACTGGGCGCCACCATGGACAATTGTCTGCTCGCAGTATGGCGGGAGCAAATACCCGACCTGCGCGCCGTTATCGGCAATGCCAAAGCCGTCGATCCAGCTCTGCCAGACGGCGTTGCCAGCGAGGTCGTCATCAGTATAGCTCTCAAAGTCGTCCACGATAAGATGGTCGGCGACCGTGAAGCTCCAGATTCCACCCTCGCAGGTCGTCCCGTCGGTGTTGTATTCATCGATGCGCCAATAGTACGGGCCGGTGCCCCACTCAAGGCCTTCCGGCGGGGCATAGGTCGTCCCGGCCTGACGGCCTCGATAGATACCTTTCGTATCCGAGCTAACAGCATTTTCGACGGCCGTTTTATCCAGACCGAAGTACACATCGTGTTGGGCCGCGTTATCACCCGACGACCAGCTCAAGGGCTGCTTGGCTCTTTCGACGTCCACGATAGCGCCATCACTCGGATTCGGATCCCAGGCAAGGAGCGGATCGCCTCGAGTAAGCTCCAACACCTGCTCCGGCGTCAATGCCGCATTGTAGAAGCGGGCATCATCCACCGCACCTGTGTACAGGTCGCTTGGCGTACTGCCGTCCCACTCCTGTCCGATTGACCACCGTGTTACGGTGTCCAAAGCGAAAGCGGCGAAATATGTACCTTGCTGAACTCCATCAACATATATATATCCCGTTGGTCCGTCTCTAACGTACGTCAGCATGTGCCATTGGTCGTCATTGACCGCAGGGGGAAACTCTGTATCACCGCCATCATTCACGAACGGATTCCCATTCAAAACGCCGAACATGAAGGGGTGAGCGCTGGCACTGTCATTACATGCAAACACGTTGCCCTCTCCGGTCTGCGTAGTTCTGATCCACGCACTGATCGTAATGTTCGTGCTGGTTATGTCATCAACAACGCTGTCGATGGCGACATAGTCCGACCCATCCAGAGCCAGCGCCCCCCCCATGATCCCCTCGACCCACTGCGGATTACCGCCGAACGTACCATCATTACCGTGGCCGGAGAAGTCAGAAGCGGTCGTGCCGGAACCTTCATCAAACTTCCACCAGCCGATGAGATTGGGGTCCGTAATGGACATCACGGGCATTGTTGTGAAGCTCCAGACGTCGCCCTTGTGCGTGTCTCTGCCATCGAACGCGTCGACGCGCCAATAGTAGGTGGTGCCTTTGGCCAGAGGACCGGGATCGTAGGTCGCATTCACTTGTGGGGTGCCTCCTGTGGCATCGTTCACAGTGTCAAAATCATCGCTGAAATACACCGTGTGTACTTTTGCGTCGAGGCCGGCCGTCCAGCTCAGAGTCGAGTCGGTGGCCGCATATTTGGAGCCGTCGGACGGATTGGGATTATAGGCAGTCCTGGGGGGAATTGTGAAGCTCCAGACCGAGCCCTTGTGTGTGGTGCCGTCGGCCTCGACGTTATCGACTCGCCAGTAGTATGTCGTGCCCGGTGCCAGCCCGTCCGGATACAGACATCTGGGACATCCAACGGCTAAGAATTCGTTGGTCTGGTTGCCTAAGAACGTGTCGCCGACGCCGTCGTTCACATCGTCAGAATTGTTGCCGAAGTATACATCGTGTGTGACTTCGGTGCTCTCGCCAGGCGTGAATTCGATGTGCAGCAATGCTGCGTCAGCCGCCGAACCATCCCAGGACTCAGCACATCGAAGGCCCAAGGAGGGATCATCAGGATTGTCGCTGATGATTATCACCATGGAATTCCCACTGGCCCACCCCTGTGTCCACGAAAGGTTAACCGCCGTGCCCTCAACCGTGGCACCATCAGCGGGCGCGGGTTGCCCGGCATGCTTCTGGATTATCTCCTCGATGACGGGGAAAATATCTGAGGTCCGACCTACCTGACCTTCAGCCGTCCAGTTTGGCGGAACCCACACGACCCGCGCGTCGGTTCTGGGTCTACCGATGACCGTATCGTTAAACGTGACGGTATCGGGACTCTTCTGCCCCTCGATGATGAGACTCACGTATTCGCTGCCGCCTTTTGTTTCATCACACACGAACTCGATATATGCGCTTGTAATGGTGGCTCCAGAGGGAACGGCCACATTCACAAAGCGCAGCCCTACCACTTGAGGACTGCCCTGGCCCGTGCCTTCATAGGGCATTTCCAGGTCGCTGCTCGTCGCGCTCTCGAGTGCTCCACCAACATAGTGTTCCCTGTCGTCCGTGCTGCTGGTAATGCTGCCCTCCCACACGTCGCCAACGGCGACTTTTGTGCCAACGAGGCTCAGGACCAGAGCAAAGGATATCAATGGAACCACTTTCTTACACATGACAATCCTCCTTCAACGAAAGAGACTGAGAATGATACGACCGATAATGATTCTTGCCTCCACGACCCATACCTTCAGATATCGGCCGATGCAGGCACGAACTTCACTGTAGTCTCTTATACACGATCATCCGTGTACGCGTCAAGCGAAATCCTCATATTCCTGTTGCATACCCGCCATCTGAATTCTCGATTATGTTTCTGCGCCCGAGCAGAAAGCCGCTCACATTATCGCCTTTTCGAGGATGGACTGGGAGGGACTGTAAACCTGAGCCCACTGACACTTCACTCGCCCGTATACCAGCGTTTGGGCACATCGTCTCCGGTGGTTTCGTTGATGGAACTGACGTGTCCATCCATCCACAGGATGCTTGCTCTTCCTCCGGTTTTGAAGGGTTCGTGGTATCTGACCTGGTGTCTGAAGATTTCTCGATAGAATTTCGCGCGCGGGCCTCCCTGCCGATACTGGCGTAAGTTCATCGTCCCGGGGCCGTCATTGAAGAACATATCTAAGCTGTCCTGCTCGAATCTCGGCTCGACGTGGTCCTGGCAAACAATGAATTCCGCCTGAGACCGCAACTTATTCGTATCCATACCCCGGGCATACCCGTTCAAACCAAAGGAGGCCTCCTGAATCGCCGCCGGATCCACGTCATAAATCAATTCCGGCTGACGGACAAGGCTCGGGCAATTGAAGATCTTCGTTTCTTTGATGTAGTCGATATAGACAATGCCCCAATACGCATCATTATCATTTGTCTTTCGGACCCTGCCTTGCGAATCGTACCATAAAAATCGGTTGGCATTTCTCGGATCGGCCAGTTTTCCGTCGTTGCCTTCCACATACATGATGATTGCAATGCCGATATTGCGCAAATTCGATTTGCAGATGGTTTCTTTGGCCGTTTCCCTTATTTTTCGCATCGCAGGCAAGAGAATCGCCAGCAAGATGGCAATGATGGCAATCACCACCAGCAGCTCGATCAAGGTGAATCCTCTCCTTTTGCGTCCAATGAGCTTTCCTTCAATACTCATAATCTGCGAGGAAAAGGGAAGACCTATTCCAGAAACCACAGGAAGATACCGCCAAATTTGGTATATTGTACTTGTTGCTCGTTGGACTGGTTCGTGAAGATACTTAATCTCAGTCGGAAAGGCACAGAAGTGGGCATGTTTGACACCGCAGGCAAGGAATCCGGGCACGGGCGCAAGGAAAGCACCACTAAGAAACTCGAGCGGATGAGGACAACCCTTTCTCATCAGGAGCCGGACCGGGTACCGATGAGCGACTTTTTCTGGGGCAGCTTCATTGAACGATGGCGAAAGGATCTCGGATTGCCCGACGATGCCAATCCGTATTTTTACTACGATCTGGACTGGATCGTTACGGTTCCCAATATGGACCCGTTTATCCGCTCGTTCGAGACGCTGAAAGAAAACAGCGAAGAAGTGATCGTCAAGACCGGCTTCGGCGCGACCCTGCGCAAGAAGTTCAACGCTCCGATGCCGGAATCTGTAGGTTTTGAGATCGATACGATCGACAAGCTCGAAGCCCTTGAGTGTGATGATCCCTATGACAGGCGACGCTATTATGAGGCCGGCGACAATCAGATCGCAGGGGTGGGAGACGGCTTCGAGCGGAACTCGCCGGCGTGGACGGAGACGGTCACATCTCTGCATCCGGATTTTCCGGTCTTCGGCAGCATAATCGAATGTAACGAGTGCCTGACGCGGCTGATCGGCCCGGAAAACAACATGATGTGGATTGGCTTGTATCCGGAGCGCATGGGCAAGGTGATCAACCGCATCGGGCAGTTCTACGTGGATTGTACCATCGCCCAAATCGATGCCGCAGGCAATTTGCTGGACGGCTTCGTGATATGGGGGGATGTGGCGTATAAGAAAAGCCTGTTCTTTTCGCCGGACTACTGGCGCACTTATTTCAGGCCCTGGGTCAAGGCGATGGTCGATTATGCCCATTCAAAAGGCTTGATGGTGATCTATCATGGCTGTGGAAATGTCAGTCAGATTTTGGATGACTACATTGACATCGGCATCGACGCCATGAATCCGCTGGAGGCCAAGGCGGAACTTGACGCCGTGGACCTGCGTCGCAAATACGGCCACACGCTCGGTATCTGCGGAAACAGTAATATCCAGATTTGGGAGACGGGCGACCAGGCGCAGATCCGCGAGGAAGTGCTCCGCAAGCTGAACGCCGCCAAGGGGGGCGGCTATATCTTCCAGTCCGACCATTCTGTGGCCAGCAATGTGTCGGGGCATACGTACGACTATATTGTCAAGCTGGTCCGCGAATACGGCCGGTACCCATTGGATCTGGCCGAATATGACATACGGGATTTGACTGAATCAGCGGATTAGATGGGGATTCGAGGCAACATGTCTGATCCTGATAACGTTGGCATTGCTCTGAGGATGAAGGGGGTCTCGAAGCGGTACCTCGGCATGCTGGCGGTGGACAACGTTGATTTTGAAGCGCGGACCGGCGAGGTGCATGCAATCATGGGGGAAAACGGCGCCGGCAAGTCCACGCTGATGAAGATCCTGGCGGGCTCTTTCAACGACTACACCGGCCGCATCTTCATCGGCCAGAAGGAGGTCGCGCTGCATTCGCCCGCTATGGCCAGGGCCTACGGCATCGGTATGATCTACCAGGAATTGAGCTTGGCGCGTCCCATCAGCATCGCCGAAAATCTGCTCGTCGGCCGTTTGCCTCGCAAACACCGAATCTGGCTCGACAAAGGTGCGATGGTGCGAGAGGCTTGCCGCCTGCTCGACAGAGTCGGCCTGGATTTGGATCCGCTCCTGACCGTCGAGGCGATCAGCCAGCACCAGGCCCAACTGGTGGAGATCGCGAAGGTTCTGGGAAGTCATCCATGCGTATTGGTGATGGATGAGCCGACCTCGGCCCTGTCACGTGACGATGTGGGACGATTGTTTGAGATCATTCACCAGCTCAGGAATCGCGGCATTACGATCATTTACATCTCACACCATCTGTCGGAGGTTTTTGAGATCGCCGACCGTGTCACGGTATTGCGTGACGGCCGCCGAATCGATACGAAAGCCGTGGACGAAGTGACTCCTGCCACGGTGGTGCAGAGGATGGTGGGACAGACGATTGACGAGTTCTATGTTCAGCGCACGCCGACTATCGGCGCGCACGTTTTAGACGTCCGCAACCTTACGCGAAGGGGCTTCTTTCACAACGTCTCGTTTCGGGCCCGCAAGGGCGAGATCCTTGGCGTCGCCGGCCTAACGGGCGCGGGCAGGACTGAGATGGCACGCTCGATGTGTGGATTGGATCCTATCGACGGCGGGACGGTTGAGGTAGCTGGTAGGAAACTCGGACGGCATTCGTATGCCGCGGCGATGGAACGGGGTTTGTTGTATCTTTCGGAGGACCGGAAAACCGACGGTCTGTTCCTTCGGCTGCCGGTGAAACAGAACATGGTCTCGGCGATCCTACGTCGCCACACGTGCTGCGGCGTCTATTCCTCGCGCCACGAGAACGCGACAACCGAGGCGTTGATCAAGAGGCTTGACATCATTGCCTCCTCGGCGTCGGCAGACGTCAGTAACCTGTCCGGGGGGAATCAGCAGAAGGTCCTTCTCGGTAAGTGGATCGCGGCGGACCCGACCGTTCTGATTCTTGACGAACCCTCTCGCGGAGTGGATATCAAGGCCAAGACGAAGATTCACAAGGCCGTGATGGAACTGGCG
>SMTZ1_10002442_pt1 | contig 22529 bp, 19 predicted proteins | sample DeeMarSWOR136_30_FD_25667 | JGI IMG/M metagenome (IMG submission 25667) | reverse complement strand
CTGTTCGAGTGACAGACGGTGCTCGGGAGACTTCTCAATCAGCTCTTCCACATCACGGCCGGGCATATAGGGGAGAACGATGTAAGGCTGTCCTTCGTGATCTCCCATATCATGGATGCTGACGATATGGGGGTGGTCGCCAAGGCGTGCCATGGCCTGGGCTTCTCGGGTAATACGCTTTCGGGACTGGTCGTCTGTCTTCTCGGTTTTTATAAGGGCGAAAGCGACATCACGGTCAAGTTTGGTATCATGGACAAGATATACCTTCTTCTTGCCGCCTTCGCCGAGTAATTCCTTGACCTGGTAGCGTCCATCGGCAAAGGAAGTGGGCTCCGATATTGACGGTTTTTTAGGTCGTGGCTTTGTGGATATCGGTGCTTGTTCTGTCAATGGTTTTGCACACTGTTCACAGAACTTCCCACCTAAGGGATTAGCATGCCCACACTGAGAACACACGATTTCGGTAAGTAGCGGTTGGGCACATTCTAGACAGAACTTCGCTCCCTCACGGTTCTCATGTCCACACTTTGAGCACTTCATGAGGTATTATCTTCCCGTGCCAAATGAGTCACTACAGTCTATGACTATATGTTCACAATGTCAAGGATTACTAAGTCACGTTGAACAAAATGGCTGATTGTTCAGCCGTCGATCACAACTCATGCTCTGGAGCCAAAAAGCGACAACCTATCTTTTAATCAGGGTGTCGCAGGTTCGAGACCTGCACGGCCTACCACACTTAAAAATAAGCCCGAAGAGAGGCTTTTTGAGAGTAGTAAGCGTATCACTTTTTCAGCCACCTCGCTAAATAAGGATAACCTGATTCTACGTCTATCGCTGATTAATTTCAAGTGTGTATTTCTCCGTTTCCTGCCTAATGTTTTTTACTCATATAACAAAAGGGGCTTTTGTTGTATTTGAAAACCTAGCTAGATTTTCCTCTCTGTCCGAGGAGCGCAAGCAGAGCTGTTTGTATACAAAGCGGGACATGAGAAATAACCATTTCACTATTTGATAGGCTTTGATTTTAGTTTTATACTATGGTCGGAAATAACAATGGCGTATGTGGAAGATTTACTAAAGAGACTTGAGGAGACTTCCTATTTCTTAACCGCTGGCTTCCTCAACGGACTTTTTTCAGCGGTTAAGAATCGGCATGTCAGGGAAATAAAGTGTATCGCTGCCGGCGACCCCTACTGTGAGTGGGAGATTGTATAGTCAGTTAAGATGGATGGAGGTGTAGGGATGGAGAAAAGAGGATTATCATTAGCCGAAATACAGGAACTGCCGAGGGAGAGCTTGACCCTTGTTGTTGGGCCTCCGGGGACGGGTAAATCTACTTTCTGCCGCGAGATAGTGCTCAACGTCATAGCTGCGGAAAAACCAGTTATATTCATCACTACTGAGCAAAGCTCCTCTGCTATAGCGGCGTTACTAAGAGAGAAGGGTATGGGTGAGATCACCCTTGGAGCTTTGGGTTTCGTTGATGCCTTTGCCCAGACGGTGGGCCTAGCAGTGTCGGAGCGACCTGACAGCATAAGTGCCAACTGCGTGGATTTGAACAGCATAAGTATGGCCACAACGAGTTTACAGGAGAGAGTAGGACGAAAAGATATAGTGCTCGCTTTTGATTCGCTAACATCTCCGTACCTTTTCAGCGGTACCGAGGTTACCAAATTCATGAGGTTGTTTTTATCCAGGTTCGCTGCAGAAGGTAACTCCGTATTGGTCTTAATGGATGAAGGCTGTGGTAAGGAGGAAGACCTGAGAGCGATGATGAGCGTCGCTAACAGCATTATCAGAATGGAGATAACGGGGAACTCAAGGATTGTAAATGTAGTCAAACACCCCAAAATAGCACCAACTAGGATTGAGACCCCATTGACCTGGAGTCCGGTGCTCACCCGTGAGATATTCGATCCCAATGTCCTCAAGGAAGAGGTAAAGGCTGCCTTTTCAGGATCTGGAAAGAAGCCGCTAAGAACAGAGGTTCAAGACGACTTTGTTAATGTGTTCTGGAGAAATCTTGCCTGCTGGAGTGGTATGCTCTGGGACCCGAAGAGATTCCCGACAATGGCATATGAACTAGACAAGGAAGCTCATGCTAGGGCGAGAGAATCTCTCTCGCTTCTTCCTTGGTACATGAAGCTGTTAATGAAATTCTTAATGCCTAAGAGCTTTAGCGAAGTCAAAGATATGAAAAGGCTTTTTACGTCATTCATTCTAAAGTTACTGAAAGGACACGGCTATGGGATTGGCCAATATATGGAAGATATATCCAAGAAGGATGAACACTATGTAAGGCTACATGAATGCTGTAGCTGCTGGGGATTTGAAAATGTTGGGGCAGGATTAGCCTTCCACCAATGTGGTGAGTGGGCGGGAGCACTTATGATGCTGGAAAAGAAAGAACGGGACTGGAACATCGTGGAGACGAGGTCCATAGGGCTTGGCGAACCTTACTGTGAATTTAAGTTCGTACCAGGCCCGATTAGTGAGCTAAAAGGCTATTTGGAAGCTATTGACAGCACCATTGTTGCTAAGGTTCACCATCGCCTGATGGAGCAGCTCATCGGGTTTCTAGTCCATGGCAAACCCCTACCCGAGCGACCTACCTTGGGAAGCAGAATCATATATGAGGAGATGCATCATGTCACCGGTGTACCAGCTCTGTACAGCGAGAAATACCGTGTGGCGCTGAGGATGGGTGGCACCAAGGCCGGAAAAGAGGTCGGTGAGCACCTTATGGAAGCGGGGGTAGTGGGTGATCAAGCCATAAAGCGCGTCATCGAATTCATGGATTACTGTAAGGTGGGGAAGATTAACTCAGGTGAGACAATAAGGATATGGGATAATTGTGAGAGTTTCGGGCTAGAAACAGGGCAGACTTCGTGTAACTTTACGACAGGTTTCTTAAACGGGCTTTTCTCAGTCGTCAAGAATCAGCATGTCCGGGAAATAAAATGTATCGCTGCGGGAGACCCATACTGCGAGTGGGAGATTGTATAGTCAGTTAATATGGATGGAGGTGTAGGGATGGAGAAAAGAGGATTATCATTAGCCGAAATACAGGAAGTGCCGAAGGAGAGCTTGATTCTGCTGTCAGGCCCTCCAGGAGCAGGTAAATCAACCTTCTGCCATCAGGCGGTGCTTAATGGCCTGGCTGTGGACAAGCCAGTTGTGTACGTGACCACCGATCACGGCCCTCATGAGGTCATAGGTCTTCTGAACGAAAAAGGAATGGGTGAACTTGTGCCAGGCATGCTCAGTTTCGTTGATGCCTTCACCGAGACAGTCGGGCTTAAGTGCACTCAACAGCCAAACACCATATGTGCTAACTGTGCAGACTTGAACAGCTTGAGTATGGCTATCGCCAAGCTGCAGGAAAGAATCGGCAGGCAGGATATTCTTCTCTCCTTCGATTCGCTGACATCACCTTATCTCTTTAATAAGGGAGAAATAATCAGATTCATCAGGCTCTGCCTGGCGAAGTTTGCTTCCGAGGGGAATTCAGTCCTGGCTCTGATGGATGAAGGATGCGGCAAGGAAGAAGACCTAGGTGCCATGATGAGTGTGGCTGATGGCATCATCAGGATGGAGAGAAAAGACAGCTCCAGGACGATTAATGTGGTGAAACACCCCAGAGCAAAGCCGGTAAAACTGGAAGTCCCCGTCGAGACCGAGCCCACAATCAAGTCGACGGTTGAATTCGATCCGGATATTATGAGGCAATTCATGAAAAGCATGTTCGGAGGGGGCGAAGCCATAATAAGAACTTCTGGCCGAACCTCGCCCACTGGAGCGGCATGCTCTGGGACCCTAAAGGCTTCCCGAAGATGATCTATGCATTCAACAAAGAAGACACCTCCCTAAGCCGGATGATGATATCATTTGCCCCCTGGCACATGAGGCTACTGGTGAAATCCATAACGCTCTTACAAGCTTTCAGGTTGTTTCCTCGCAGCTTCAGCAGAGTAAAAGATATGAAAAAATTTGCGAAAGGGGCCGGTGGCAGCCCGTATGGCATGGGCTCTCGTCTGGAGCGGAGCGGCACCTCAGAATATCTCGAGGATGTCTCCAGGACCGATGAACACTATGTCAGAGTATATGAAAGCTCCGACTGCTGGGGTTTAGATAATGTAGGTTACGCCGTAGCTTCTCATCTCCCTCCGGCGATGGCAGGCCAGCTCATAGCATTTGAGGGAGGTAAAAGGGACTGGAACGCCTTGGAGACGAAGTGCATAGGGCTGGGCGACCCTTACTGTGAATTCAAGCTCGTGCCTGGGGAAATCGATGAACTGGGAAAATCCCTGGAGAAGGACTTTCCGGTTGTGGAAAAAATACACGAGCGCATGATAGAAAACCTGATGGAATTTTTACTCCATGAACAACCTTTTCGAGAAAGACCCCAGCTGGGGAGCGATGTCCATCTCCATGTAGTCGGCCACGCCATGGGGTTTCCCCATCTGGGCGAGAGATACCGCATAGCACAGAGGATGGGGGGCGCCAGGTCAGGGAAGATAATCGGCGAGCGTCTGATAACAGCCGGAGTAACCGGAGATGAGGCGATAAAGCGAGTCTTCGATTTTATGAACTATTGTAAGGTTGGTAAGGTCACCTTAGATGAGACGATAAGGATAAGGGAAAATTGTGAGACTACAAGGACTAAGCTCGCTACGGCTATCAGGGAACCTTCGTGCTATTTCACTACCGGCTTCCTTAACGGGCTCTTCTCAGCGGTTAAGAGTAAGCATGTCAGGGAAGTTAAATGTATCGTAGCTGGAGACCCATACTGTGAGTGGGAGATTATTTAGTATAAAAGGCGATACCCAATATGCAACAATTCTGCATTTTATTACGTTATAGATATTTGCCCGCGAAAACGATAAAATTAGAGTGTCGGTTTACCTAGCGACTTGATACCCTGATTCTTTCAAAACTCCCCGAAAAGGGCGGGACTTCTGAATCTAATAGGCCAAACATGACTATTCCACACCCATTATTTTGAGTCGACGCGCTACCATCAGCTTCCATGTCAAGGTTTAGCCCACACTTTATCCGCATGGTCTTTAAATCTTCGGTGGGATAGACTCTAACGTCGAGCTTGTTGATTATATCGCGTTTATCCTCAAATGTAGCTTCCTCCAGGTTCTTCTCTGCCAGCTTCTGCAACTCGTGCTTTACTGCATGCGGGTCTACCGCCATCGAATTGCAGTTGCCTATCTGCTCGTGTATCCTTTCTATTTCCTGCTCCGCTTTTTCAATTACGGTTTGATAGTTGGCAATCCTTGTCCTGGCCTCTTCTACGCCGTATATTCCGCCCTCAAACCCCTCTCTGATTTTGTCTATTCTGGCCTGGGCTTGGAGTATCTTCTTCTCTTCTTGCCTCGTCATCTTCTCCCAGTCAATCACCTGGTCCGTGATGGCGCTTAACCGTTCTTCCACCCAGGCATCCTGCTTCAGCAGAGCATAGACCACATCCCAGACAGTATCATCCCAATTGCCAGGCACAAAGCCACGGTAGGTGCAGTGGTCTGGCGACCAGATGCGATAGTGTCTGGAACAATGGTAGTACTGGGCCTGCTGCCCACTTTTCCTCCTTACTACCATGGGTTTGCCGCACCGGGGACAGAAGATACGGTTACGAAGTAGCGCCAGGATAGACTTGCCCTGTTTGCCACGACCACGCCCCCGTTTCTTAAGAAGCTGGGTTGCCTTCAGCCAAAGGTCTTCCGCTACCAAGGCAGGTATGTTGAACTCAACCGCTTCACCCTGAGGCTTGGGGTGCAACAGTGTTCTTCTAATAGCGCTGGTGATGTCCCCCAGGGGCCTCCTTGGATTCGGTACCCTGGCATTAGCATTATAAGTATGCTTGCCGGTATAGCAACGGTTATAGAACAACCGCTGGATTTTACCCGGCGACCAGGTGCCACCGCCAGGCGCTTTGGCACCAATCCCATTTAGTCTCTTAGCTACCGAATGACAGGTGGAGCTCTCTAAACCTATCCAGGTGAATACCTTCTTGATGATGTCAGCGGGGCTTCCAGGAACGACATTACCGTCGGAATCCAGCTTGTCAACATCCCACCAAGCTCGCTTGATGCGCACCCTGCCGTCTTGAGTTATCTCGGCGTCTCTCCTGTAGGTGTAGCCGTAAGGTGCCTTTGTTGATGGTACCGAACCCTTGAGTACTCTGCCGGTGTTGCCGGCCCGGGCGTTACGGTTGGTTGCCAGTCTGGCCAGCTTGTTGCTGAAGGTGAGCGCCGACCGGGCGAACTGGCTGCCGACATCTGTGCCGCTGGTAGCATCCATCTCGGTTGCCATATTGCTGCAGCTTGCCGTTGTCTATGTCCCGTTCCTCCAGGTGGCTTTCCACACGGTGCCGCTGGGCATAGACAAATGGGGCATCGCGGTTCTGGCTGGTGGCAGCCTGTTCATCATCGAAGAGACCCGCAAAGTCTTTCTACCGAAGTTGTTTTCTCTGGGGAAGTGGCAGCCGGCAGACTTCAAGCTTCTTAAGAGGTCATAACTTAAGTCTCGGGGGTTGTGGGATTGGAGGATAAAAATCCCCCTTAGTCCCCCTTTACAAAAGGGGGAAACTTCTTGGGTGTCTATTGCAACGGGATAAGCATAAGATGAAACTGGGCGGCAGGGTGGGAAAAGATAATAACGAGGTGGGGTGGTGGGGAGGCAGGAATGATTTATTTCTACCTCACCCCCTTGGTCCCCCTACCGATCAGATAATCCGAACAGTATGGTGCCATTTTTAACCGAACTGGACATATAAGCTTGAAAGAAGTGATTTATTTTAGTTCATATTGAGGTTAAGGTGATCTCCATTGAGGGGATTAATCCGGTGGACTGAAGAGAATACAACTTTTAATCAGGGTATCGCAGGTTCGAGACCTGCACGGCCTATGTCACACTATAGCCCACTAAAGCCCATTAACACCTGCAGGTATCGTCCCACTATAATTTTGAAACTCGGTTTTTTATAATATTAAGAAAATCGCAGAATTATTGCCCACTTTAAGCTTTTCACTCAGGCTCCTGCTGATGCCGTGCAGGCATAAATTTAAGGATAAGAAATGCCCCGACAATACTAATTCCACAGGTCACAAATGCCATTATCTGCCATCCATCCATAAAGCTGTTTCTGGCGGCCAGTGCCAATACATCTCCCGAACCTGCCGGTAGTTTTTCAGCAATTGTTACCGCAGTGCCAACTGAATCGCTGGCTGTCTCCATCATCTCGGGAGAAAGACCGGAAATAGCCGATGCTGCCCTTTCAAAGCTTGAGGTATATATCGTGCTCAGCGCTGAACCGAGCACGGCCACACCAAGTGAGCCGGCAACGATGCGTGACATCGTATTCATGGCTGAACCTACACCAGCCCGCTCCTCTGGTAGCGCACCCATGACAGCGTCAGTAGCTGGTGCCGCGATATAACCCAGGAAAAAGCCCAGTCCAAAGAGTATCAATCCCACCTGCCAGTATGCTGTTTCTATCTGCCAGAATGAGGCCAGAGCACCAATAGCGGCGAAACCGATGAATCCAATAAATACTACGCTGGTTGTTCCCAGTTTTGTGACTATTTTATCGGCTGAGCCTGCCCCGATAAAAATACCCAGTGCAAAGGGTACCAGGCGTAGCCCTGTCTCCAGTGCCGTGTAATCCCTGACAAACTGCATGTACAGAGTTAGTCCGAAAGTTATGCCTACCATTGACAGTGCCATCAAGCTGACGGCACCGACACCGGCTGAAAAGCGGGCGTTGCGGAAGAAATTTACTTCCAGCATGGGGCTGCTCTGGTGACTTTCCCAGAGGATAAAAATAGCAATCAATACAACCGAACCTGCAAGGGAACCAATGATAGCAGGGTCACTCCAGCCCCAGCGGCTACCTTGGATAAGGCCGAATACAAGGGCTGATAGTCCCAAAACCGAAAGTGTTGTTCCGAGAACATCAATCGGATTGGAGTGCGGGTCACGGCTATCCGGTACTAGAAACCACCCGGCAATAAGCGCTATGGCTGTTATCGGTAAGTTCACGAGGAATATCCAGTGCCAGCCGATATTGTCTATAATTAAGCCTCCGATGATTGGCCCCAGTGCTATACCGATGCCATTCAACCCGGCCCAGATGCCTATTGCCTTGCCACGCTCTTCCCTGGGGAAGACATTAGTTATTATGGCAAGGGTCGCCGGCAGTATCATAGCGCCGCCGATCCCCATGACAGCACGCCACAAGATCAACTGGCCTCCGCTGCTGGCAAATGACGCTGCCAAGCTACCACCGGCAAAAATTATAATTCCAAGTTGCAGTATCTTGGCACGCCCGATGCGGTCACCAAGTGCACCCATAGTCAGCATTAGAGCTCCAAATGTCAGGATATAGGCATTGATAATCCATTGAAGCTGCGACATGGTAGTGTTGAGTTCACGTTGCAATGTTGGCAGGGCAATATTAACAATTGTTGAATCGAGTACCACAATGAGGACACTTATGGCGATTACGATAAGTATCCACCACCTTCGCTGGTATTCTTTCGCATTTATAAAACGTGTTTGCATGGCTTTTTACCTCCTCATGTCAATATAATATTGTATTATTTGTACGATATAATTACATATTTTACAATATATATTTGACAATGTCAACACTTTTGTATATAATTTATACAAATATTACAAATATCATTATTATTATAGGCTGGTTGAAGCTGATGAACGGTTTTGAGCGTAGAAAAGAACATAAGAAAGAGAGCATAAGACGGGCGGCGATCGAACTTTTCAAGGCTTACGGTTTCAACAAGGTAAGTCTTAGTGATATCGCCCGTAAAGCACATGTTTCGCACGTAACTATCTATAACCACTTTGGCAGTAAAGAGGAACTGGTACGTGATGTTATCAAGACAGAGATATCAGACCTTGTAGCAAAATCACGGGAGATTCTCCAGAGAGATATTCCATTTCTGGAAAAGCTGGAGCTTATCATTTTCGGTAAGACTGAGATGGCCAGCCAGTACCAGGGTGAGCTTATGAAAGCAGCCATAAGAGACAATCCCGAGATACAGCACTTTATTGAATCATTATGGCGGAGTGAAATTGAAAAGATTCTACGCGACCTTATAGATGAAGGTAAAAAACTGAGTTATATTAGCAATGAGCTATCGCAAAAGGCGATATTATGCTACTTTGAGATGATCCGCAACGGTGCCTTCGCCAGTGCCGAAATGCTGAACCAGATAAAAGTGGACGCGGATTTAGCTCGTGAATTGAATTCGCTCTTTATTTTCGGGCTGGTGAGTAAAAAAGAATAGCCATTACACTACTTCCCGAGAAAATAATATCCGTCCGATTGACTAAAAAAAGCCTGTCCATCGCACTCCTGAGACTCGTCATTTCTCTGAATGGTTCCCAGCGTATCATAGCTATGGTCTGACCTCCTTTTATATTTTGGATATATTTCCCCTCGGGTGCTTCCCTCAGCTTACCCAAGATTGACTCTTGACAGAAATATTAGTGTGTGTTAGTTGCCTCGTCATACCACTACAAGCTGCTTCATGGTCGGCATTGCTTTGTTCATAATTGCTGCTGCAGCTGCCTTCGAAGGTATCCCGGCACTATAAATAAAGCCGCACTGTAGACAGATTACCTCTTCGTACCAGCTGATAAGACTTCCCTCAATACAGTAATTACTGTCAAGATAAAGATTACCTCCACATTTAGGGCATCTCCGTTTTGTAAACCCGGTTTTCATTCGATATCTCCTAACAACTCGTATTCATCAACCGTTAGAGCCAACTAACAGGGTTACTTTTTAACGTTGGTTTTATCCGTTATACCGGTCACACGTACTTTGGCTGACTTCGACCTTGAGATTAATGACCAGATTAGTGCCAGGATAATTCCCATCGCTCCGAATATACTCGGTACAATTCTCTCTGATAACAGCATCGGCTGTATCCAGGTCATTACCAGTATTATTATTCCTCCGGCAGCGAGTAACGTTATAAGAAATAAATTCAACGACTTATCTATCATTGCCTTTTCCTCCATAGCTAATGATTACGGTCACTCTCCACCTGAGGACCTGGATCTCATGCTAATCAGGTAACCAAGACCGAAGAGGAAGAGAGCACCAATGAGAGCTATGACAACTATTGCCCAGGTCGGCATACCAGCGTCGGCGACATAGAATATCGCCGTATTCGTCCAGTTGCCCTCATTTAGGGCACCATCAATAGCCCTTACTCTCCAGTAGTAAGGTTTTTCGCGAACACTCAGCTTCAGACTTTCCTGCTCAGTCACCAGATACTCTGTTCTGGTCAGTCCCTTCTTCTCAAGAACCGTGGAAGCAGTTGTGAAGTCAGGGCTGGTAGCAATCTGGATAGTATAGGTTACAGGGAGACTGTCATCGGTAACATCCTGCCAGTAAAAACGTATCGGTGCCGTTAGTTTAGCTTCCATCCCCGGCAGCAGCAATGCCGGTGCCAGCGGTGGTACTGACTCTACATCGAAGTTGAGTTTCGAGGTATTGGTACCATCGCTGGCTGTTATGGTATGAGTTCCGTATTTACTGCTCGGAACCGTGAAACTAGCGGCGAAGAGCCCGTTGCTATCAGCCGCGGTGGCGGCTACTACTTGGTCGTCATACTTGATGGCTATCATACCACCGGCTCTGAACCCGGTACCACTGACAGAAATACCCTGGCCAACATAGCCGCTGGCCACACTGGTGCTTATCACCGGCGGGGGTGCCGGAGCGGGGGTGGGGGTGGGCGTAGGTGTAGGTGCCGGTGTTGGTAATGGCGTCGGTACAATTATTGTAAATCTGGCCTTGGCCAGATTGGCTTCACCCTCGGCCTCAACTACATAGGTGCCGGCTTCAAGGTCAGGGATATTGAAGCTCTTGGAGAAATGCCCCAGCGTACTGGTCGCTGTTGTCGCCAGCTGGATATCATCAAACCATATGGTCACCTGTGTCTTGGCACCAAATCCGGTCCCGATGACCGATATTAAACTACTGGCTTTACCTGAGGTCGGGGAAACGGTAATTTCAGGCTTGACGGTGAATGTGGCTGATACTTCAGTGCCGGCGGCAATGGCACTGATCTTGTGAATGCCCGCCGTGCTTTCCGGGATGCGGACAGTGGTGATGAAGCTCCCGGTAGCCCCCGTCCACTTATGTCCGGACTCAATAGACAATGAAGTATCGTCGTACTTAAAGGTAAGGTCAGTACGACCCAGGAAATTGGTGCCACTAATCTCCACCAGGGTACCCACCACGCCCTTTTGTGGTGATAGTAAAATTTCACCTTTGATAACCGTAAAATCAGCGATGGCTGTGATTCTGGGTACGATGGTAGTTCCCAGGTAGTGACATACGTAGACATAATAGTTACCGCGGTCTACGGCCGTCTTAACCGTACCATCGTCAAGTAAAGACGGGACTTTAAAGGTGACCTTAAAATCCCCATCTTCATCAAGCCACACGCCATCCTTTACTTTTTCGTAGCTGGTAACTTTGGTGCCTATGCTATCCAGTGTCGTAGCAACCTGATTGGAAAAGTAGATGGCGGCATATTTATCCTCAGTTGCGGTGCTCTTGTTGAAGCCTGTGCCCGTAACAGTGATTTTATCGCCAATACTTCCCCGTTCCGGGTCAAGAGTGATATCGCGTGCCGCCTGGGCCGGTGTTACCGGTATCATTGCCGACAGTAGAACCAGGATAATGGCAATACCGAAAACCGTGAAAAATCTTGAGCCTTTCATTCGATTTACCTCCTTTTTAATTAGAATCAAATGAGACTAAACTCATAAAACTCTTGGAGCCTCAATTTGTCTCACCTTTTCTTTGTAGTATTCATTCAATTATCTCCTTCTCTTAATGTATTTACGGTTTGTACCATTGTTAACTGTTTACCATGCGCCTCTTGAAGCCATGATTTTATAGCATTTTCCCTCTGACACGGTTGCATCCTGATTATTGCCGTTGCTAGTTTTTCTTTTTCAATAGAGATTCAAGGTAATTGCATAATTCAAGTTCCCGCCATTTTTCGTCATCGAGCAATATATTGGGAGCAATTTGGTACGTTGCTTGACTCCCATTCTTATTCCTGCTGACATATCCATCAGCAACAAGATTTGCTATTACTTTATATACCTGGCTCTTGCTAATACCCATCACTGAAGCTATTTCACCGGTGTTAATGAAAGGTCGCCTGGCAATGATGTTGAGTGCCTCACCATGAGCAGTTAGGAAATTAAACTCCCGCATAATGTAAAACTTCCTCTCGGATTTTTCAGCTCTTATAGAATTAGTCAATGGCGATACTTTCCTTTTATGTTTATTTCCTACCGTTTTACGCCTGGGAAGCGGGATAGCAGTATTACTTGGACTTGGCAGGCTGCTTACTGGCTTTCTCCTTCTTTTTAACTGCCACTTTCTTTGGTTTCACTTCGGGCTTCTTGGGCAGAGTCACTTCCAGCACGCCGTCTTCATAGTCGGCTTCAATCTTACTGGCGTCCACGGTCGAAGGTAAGGCTACTGAGCGGAAAAAACTGCCATAGGAACGCTCGCAGCGGTAGTAGTCCTCATTCTTCACCTCGGATTCTGTCTTTTTCTCACCCCTGATAGTCAGCGTGTCGCCTTCCACCGAGACATGTATGTCGTCTTCTTTCATGCCAGGTACCTCGGCTTTTACCACGAGCTTATCACCTTTTTCGAAGACATCTACGGCAGGTGCCCAGGCCATCTGCTCCATGGGTAGACGCCGCCAGATTGATGGTAGCAACGAACGCCCGAAGACTTCATCGAAACGCCGCTCCATCTCCTCTAGTTCCCTGAATGGGCTCCACGGAATTAATCCCCGTGTCGGCCTCCACCTTTCCATTGTCATGACTGACCTCCTTTAGTTATTGTCTGTTCTATTTTTAAAGCTGTTCCCGCTTCCCAGACCTAAGTTCATTAGTACAGTTATGATGTTACCTTCATTAGTAATTCTTATGCCTGTTAAAATCCTTTCTCATTCCAATATTGCATAAACCACTTGTACATCAATAGTAATCTTCATTTCCCCAGGGCTAATCGGAGTTACCGGGGCTGCTGGTGCGTAAGGTGCTTCCGGTCTGATTGGTGATGGATACACTGGATAGGAAATGCTTTCCGAGATATAGGTCGGCTTGCCTAGCTTGACTCCGCTGAGGTTAGCCAGTTGCTCGGCTTTTGCCTCCGCATCGGCCACGGCATTATCTCTGGCCTCTTTTCGATATGGTGAAGGGTCATCAATAGAGAAGCCGATGTTATCGATTCTGGTATTGTCCCCTCCAGCTATGGCTACGGCGTCAATGATGGCACCGGTCGTGACTATCTCACGAATCTTTGCTACAACCATATTGCTGACACGATAACCGATGACAATCTCCTGCTGCTTGTCTTCATCCCACCTTGTCACCTGTTGAATACTGAAATATTGTGTCTGGATGTCTTTATCGGCCACTCCGCTATCTTTTAGAGATGTCATAACCTTATTCATGGCTGTTGCTGCCTCCGTTTGCGCCTCGGCTACGCTAGCCCGTTGAGATGATATTCCCAGTTGCAAAGTGGCAATATCGGGGGCGGCAAATACTTCACCATGTCCATTTACCCACATGCCTTCCTGCTGACTATTTACGTTGATCCTTAGAGCAGAGGATAGCTCTCCACTACTCGTACCCCCCGAATTACAGCCAGCCAGTCCTGCTAGGGTTAACACTAAGGCTAATCCCACAGCTAATAAGATTTTCTTTCTCATTTTTTTTACCTCCTTTGATAATATTTAATTTCTTATCGCGGCTACAGCATCGATTATTGCCTTGTCGAACATGGGCAGGTCAGCCGGCTTACGGGATGTGATGATATTCCCATCCTGAACTACGGGTTCATCAACCCAATCCGCTCCAGCATTTCTGAGGTCAACAGCTATTGAGGGCCAGGAAGTCATACGGTGTCCTTTGACAATATCTGCCGAGATTAAAAGCTGCGGCCCGTGACAGATTGCTGCTATAACTCTGCCCAGACCGTGAGCTTGTCTCACCAGTTCAACCATTGATTGGTAAAACCGCATCCTGTCCATGGCAAGTCCGCTGGTTATGATAATGGCATCAAAATCCTCAGCCCTAGCCCTGTCTGCGGTTATCTCCGCAGTAATTGTCCTCTTACCACTCTTGCTCCGGTAACTTTGGCTGGAACCGGTGCCGACTATAATCACTCTGGCACCAGCTGCTTTCATCGCTCTCATTGGCTCAATAACCTCCAAATCTTCAAAACCGTCTTCAATAAAAATTGCGATTCGCTGCCCATTAAGCATGTTCTAACTTTCCTTTCATAATTACGCTTTCTGAGCATGCCTAGAGCCTCCTGATTTATTGATTGTTGCTTTTCTTGGCAGGCTCGACTGTGGATTGGGCACCAGATCCATTACTAGTTGGCAATAATTGTATATCTTCGATAATAGTTTCCACCGAGGAAATAGCCTGGAGAAGGAGTTGCCCCAGACGTGAACGATTAGAAGCCTCAATTGCCGTTATAACATCCCATTGACCTTCCAGTGCGTCCACCCACCGGACGCCAGGATTTGCCCATAGACTCTGCACTGCCTCGCTATGTTTGCCTTCCTTGATGTCCAGAATCACATATACCCTGTCCATCAGCAAACCTCCTTACGAAGTTCGGTACAGATGGCACGGTACATCCGCCCCGCAGTCGTGATAGATTCGGGCACCATACTGGCTGAACTTCCGTGTTGGCACCAACAGACCATCTTTTGTGAGCCACACGGTTTCGAGAGTGCCGCATTTGGGGCAGACTGCAATAAACTCATTCGTTTCTGCCGCTATGATTGGCTGGGTCTTTCTTACGATGCTGGAAACCTGAGGTTGCGTCAGTACAATTGACATCGGATACTCCTGAGAGTTGCGTTTAGAAATAGCATAAGCCGAATGATGTGGAAAACGTTTAAAATGAGGGGGTAAAAATCAAAAAAATGATGAAATTTTGGATAAAAAGTTAAAATAATCGTGAAATTTCTGAGTATGACGACTGAAGATACCTTAAAAACACAACTGGTGATTGTAAGACGGAGTATACTTTTCAAACTGAGGGCTGGTTCAGGATATAGCCTGCCTTGGGCAAATTGCGAATCAGCCTGGGATTATCTGGATCCTTTTCTAGCTTGTGCCTCAGCCGGCTAATCCACGACCTCACCAGTTGAATATCATCGCGGTATTCAGGTCCCCACACACGCGAGAGAAGGTAGCTATAGGTAACAAGACGACCGGCATTGTGGGCCAGTTCACCCAGTAAGAGCCATTCTATGTTGGTCAGATATTTTTCTTCACCGTCGACAGTAACTACTCGCTTTTCAAAGTCGATGTTCATGCCTTCAAAGGAGAGTGTTCTCAATGCCTTTCGGGCTTCTGCGGGTTCGAAGCGGCGCCTTAAGGCCTTGATCCTGGCTAACAGTTCATCAGGATTGAACGGCTTTGAGAGATAGTCATCAGCACCTAACTCAAGTCCCCTGATTTTATCAGCATCGGCACCTCTGGCACTAAGTACTATCACTGGCACTGCGGAAAAGTCGCGTATCTCCTTAAGAGTCTCCAGACCATTCTTTTCCGGCATTATCATGTCCAGTACCATCAGGTCAGGTTCCTGAGCCTTAGCCTGCTCCAGAGCCTCAATTCCGTTGCTGGCTGTCAGAACATTGTACCCTGCGCCCTTAAGCTTGGGCCGGAGAAAGTCCAGAATCTGCTGGTCATCATCGACTACAAGTATAGTAAACTTCTTCATATTCATAGAGACATCTCGTAGGCACCTGCCTTAGATTTTAATGATAGCCCGCTGTTTGCCAAATGTCAAAGTTTGTTTTTGGAGGAGTAAATTTATCCCCTTCCTCCAAGGCATTTCCTTCTGTCCGCAAATTGACATGCGGAGTTGACAAAGAGCCTGCGAGGAGAGTAACTTAAAGATAACATGGATATATGAAGTGACTGGGACCAATTTGACTAGGGTTTGCTTTAGGTGGTGGTGAGATGAAAACAGGGCGCTGGAACCGTCAGTCTGAACAGGAGCTTACAGATGGTAATAGCTGGCGCCCTTTATTATTTGAAATGAGATCAAAATCTGACCTCTCGTATAAGGAGGAAGTAGAATGGCAAAAAGAACCCCTGGCGAAAAAACAGAAAATATCACAACAAAGGCAAAGGAACTGCCGAAGGTAGCGGCCGGCATTGCCGGGCTGGATGATGTACTGTATGGGGGCTTCCCGGCAGGGCGGACGACGCTCATCAGCGGGGGGCCCGGTACCGGAAAGACCGTTTGCGGCATGGAGTTCCTTTATCGCAGTGCCGTAAACGGTGAGCCGGGCATCTTTGTCACTTTCGAGGAGCGGGCTGAGGCAGTACGCAGGAATACATTGACTCTGGGATGGGACTTAGCTTCTCTTGAAAAGAGAGGTAAGTTATTTCTGTTCGGGGCACATGTAGACCCGCAGGCTGCCATTTCCGGTGACTTCAACGTGAAAGGACTGCTTGCCATCATGGAAGGGAAAGCCAAGTCCATGGGAGCCAGGCGCATCGTGATTGATGCGGTGGACGTCCTTATGCGCATCTTTAATGACCCGATGCGCGAACGTAACGAACTCTATGCCCTGAATGATTGGCTGAATGACCATGAAATGACAGCTGTTCTCACCGTGAAAACATCTGCGGGCGGGGACATCATGCCTCGCTATGAATTTCTTGACTACATGGCCGACTGCGTTATTCAGCTTGACCACCGCGTTGTTGAGCAGGTATCGACACGCCGAATGCGGGTGATCAAATATCGTGGCTCGAGCTACATGCACAAGGAACACCCCTTCGTCATTACTGATAACGGTGTCAATATTATTCCCATCATGACTGTTGGACTACAGCACAAAGCGCTTGGTGCAAAGGTCTCCGCCGGCCACCCCCGGCTGGATGCCATGCTGGACGGTGGCTACCGACGTGCCTCCTGTGTCCTCTTATCAGGGACACCAGGTACCGGCAAGACTACGCTGGCCAACGTATTTGTTGTGGCTGCCTGTGAGCGTGGCGAAAAGGTTTTGTATATCAACTTTGAGGAATCGGAAGAGGCAATCGTGTCTGGTATGCTCAGCCCGGGTATTGACCTGCGTCCGGCGCTGCGGGATGGCAAGCTGCGGCTTATGGCAGCAGCGCCCGAAGTCATGGGCGCCGAGGAGCACCTCTTCCAGGCGCTGAGGGCCATAGAAGCGTTTCAACCAGACCACGTGGTCGTTGACGCCATGTCATCATGCCGCCGGATGGGCACGGAGCAGGCTGCTTATGAGTACCTGATACGCCTGACAAATGCCTGCAAGGAGAAAGGCCTGACGATGATACTCACCAATCAGACCGCCGGCTTTCAGAATGAACACGAGATTACCGGCATGGAAATCTCATCAATCATAGATACGGTCGTCTTCTTACGCTTCATCGATATAGGCGGTGAAATCAACCGCATGTTAATGATTATGAAATCCCGGGGCCAGAAAAGCTCCAACCAGTACCGGGAATTCGTCATTACTGATAAGGGCATTGACGTTCTGGATGTTTATGTGGGCGGGGGAGGTGTGCTAACCGGCGCCGCCCGGCAGGAACAGGAAGCCAGTGAGGCGCTTGAGGCGCGGCGCAAGCGGGTAGAAATTGAACTGAGAGAGCACGAAATCAAGCAGAAGCGAGCGGCGTTGGAAGCGGAGATTGCCCGGCGACGGGCGGAACTCGAAACTGCCGAAGCGGAGTTGAAAGCATTGCAGCTTGAAGAGGGGGTGGTTCAAGAGAGCCGTGATATTCGGGGAAAGATACGGGGTGAGGATGCCAACAGTTTGCGGCTCAAAACAGGGGGGCAAAAGCGTAAGGGAAGAGGCGCTGGTCGCAAGGAGGGCACAAAATGAATCAGTCTGACCGGAAAGCGGAGACAAAGGGCACAGAAGCCCAGGGAGAAACATACATACTGCGGCTCTTTATGGTTGATGATGAACCGAACTCCAGGCAAGCTAGGGAGAATCTGGAGCGGCTGCAACAGACTTATCTGAAGAGGCCCCATAAGAAAGAAATCGTTGACGTACTGGAGGATTTCCAGACGGCGCTGGAAAACAATGTACTGGTCACACCATGCCTGATTTTGGTTTCTCCCCTGCCCAAGGTCACCGTTTTTGGCAACCTGAACGACACGAAAAGGGTCGTTGCGGCGCTGCGGTTGACGTGAGGTGAACGATGGGCAGCAAAAAGCCAACGTACGAGGAACTGGAAAGTCGGCTAACAGACGCTGAGGCGGTCATTACCACCCTGCGGAGGGGTGAAGTGGACGCTATCATCGGCGAGCGTGACGTGGCTCTGCTTCGCGCCAAAGAAGCAGAGCAGGCGCTACAACAGTCACAGGCAGAACTAGACATCAGAAACCAGATCGCTAACATCTTCCTCACTGTTCCTGATGATGAAATGTACGGGGAAGTCTTGCAAGTCATTTTGAAGGCTATGCGCAGTAGATACGGAATCTTTGGCTATATAGATGAGCTGGGAGACCTGGTAATACCATCTATGACCAGAGATATTTGGCAGAAATGCGAAGTTCGGGATAAGACAATTGTGTACCCCCCTGAGAATTGGGGCGGGATCTGGGGCCGGGCACTGAAAGAAAAGAAGACGCTTTATACGAATCGAGACTTGCATGTGCCCGAGGGACACATTCCTATAGTTAGGGTTATTGTTGTGCCCATTCTGTACCATCAGGAGCTAATTGGACTCCTAGAAGTCGCGAACAAGGAGACTGATTATGACGAGAAGGATAAGAGTTGTTTAGAAACCATTGCTAACTATATAGCACCTATCCTAAATGCGAGGCTGGAGAGGGATAAGCAGGAAAAAGAGCGCAGGCGGGCAGAGGAGGCGCTGCGCCAGAGTGAACACGACCTGAATCGTGCTCAGGCTGTGGCTCAAACGGGGAGCTGGCGCTTGGATGTTCGACACAACCAACTTCTATGGTCCGATGAGACCCACCGAATCTTTGGCATCCCCAAGGGGACGCCCATGACCTACGAGACTTTCCTCTCAAGTGTTCACCTGGAGGACCGGGAATACGTTGACCAGAAGTGGACAGCGGCCCTTCGCGGCGAGCCGTATGATATTGAGCACCGCATCATCGTGGGAGATGAAGTGAAGTGGATTCGCGAGAGGGCGGAGCTGGAATTCGACTCGCGGGGCTTGCTTAAGGGCGGGTTCGGAACAGCTCAGGATATCACGGAGCGCAAGCAGGCAGAGGAGAGAATCAGGGAACAAGCTCAAATACTAGAGCAGGTACATGATGTCGTTATCTGCACAGACTTGGAAGGATATATATTAAGCTGGAATATAGGCGCCGAGCGTGTGTACGGTTATTCGGCAGAAGAAGTTCTGGGGAAGCACATATCATCCATGTACAAGGACGAGCAAAGCAAAAACCCCTTTTATCAACAGGTAATCAAGCCACTCCTGGAGAAGGGAAGCCATGATGTAGAAGTGGAAGTACCGACCAAGACAGGTGAAGAAAGATTTGTCCACCTCTCGTTCTCAGGGATCAGGGACAGCAGTGGTAATGTAGCTATGATATGTGGTTACGGAATCGACATCACCGAGCGCAAGAAACTGGAGCAACTGAAAGATGAATTTATTGGCTTGGTTTCCCACGAACTTGGTAGCCCTTTAACCGTGATTACAGGTTGTCTGAACACTGTTTTAGATCAGGCAACGAATCTGTCTGAACAGGAGGCAAGCCACCTGTTGCGAAATGCTGCCAAGGAAGCAGATGCTTTGACTCACCTGCTGGGAAATCTCCTTGAACTTGCCCGGGTTCAGGCGGAGAGGCTCTTCCTTCATGTTGAGCCAGTAGAAACCGACATCGTAGCCAGGAATGTGATTGAAAAGATGACGGAGCAATATCCGACATATGAATTGTTGTTGGATTTCCCCGAGGAACTTCCTCCAGTTGATGCTGACCCGTTACGAGTAGAGCGCATTCTGTATAATCTTCTGGATAACGCCTGCAAATATTCGCCGAAGGGGAGCAAAGTGAGGGTATTCGCCAAACCTGATAAGGATAGCGTAATTATTGGGATTAGTGATCAGGGTGTGGGCATAGCTACCTCTGATCGGGAGAAAATCTTCCAAGCTTTCGAGCGTATAGATTCGAGCGTGTCTGGACGAGGTAAGGGTACCGGTATCGGACTCTTGGTTTGCCAGAGGTTGGTAGAAGCTCACGGTGGACGAATCTGGGTCAAGTCAGCATCCGGTAAGGGTTCTACCTTCTTTTTTAACCTCCCCTGCAAGCGTAAAGGCTGAAGGTCGGTCTGATTGACTATCAGTCTAATTCTTTTTTTCGTGTTGTTTCAACTTCTAGTTGCGTCAGGACAGCGTAATGGAGAGAAATTTTTTTGATAATCTTGCGCTTACAATACCTATAATGCTTGCTGGAATTTCTGGCGTATCAGCTTTTGTAACTGGATTTATCAGCATCATTAAAAGCAAGGAACGGTCAATTCTCGTTTTCCTGACGACAACAATAGGGTTCCTTGTTCTAGTCTTCTGACTTGGTGAAATTGTGTCCCCACATTAGACTTAGCCACCTCCAATTCTTGAAGGTGCACTCATAACTGGCGAATAATACGGCTCAACTAAATATATATGTTACAACTTGCATGATGTCACATTAAAGTAGATTGTTGGACAACAATAGCTTAAATTGTTCAATATGAAATAGAAGGGAGCTATAGTTGATATTACTATAGCTCCCTTTTGACTGTAGTTATCCCCGTAGATTTAATCGATCCAATGGGGCGAACTTCTGATGTTGTATCGTAATATGGTTTGATGCCAGGTTCACATAGTGCCGTACCATCTCTAGGGTAGAATGCCCCAATATCTGCTGAAGAGTAAATACATCACCGCCATTAATCAGAAACCTTGTAGCGAAAGTATGTCTACAAAGGTGAGCATGAAGCCTGTAAACTCTCGATCTCTGAGACAGTCTGGTAAACATCAGCTTCATACTATTCTCGGTTAAAGGTTTGTTACTAGTAGATAGGAATACATTGTCGATAACAGGATTAATCGGTTTAGGCCTGAACCGGAACAAGTAGCGCTGCAGTGCCCTTTGAGCATTATTTCCAATGGGCACAATACGCTCCTTTTTACCTTTACCCATCACCTTAAGGTAGCCCTCATCCATATGAACATCGTCCACCTTAAGATTGACAAGTTCGCCTATCCTTAGCCCAGTATCAAGTAAAATCATGAAGAGGGTCTGATTCCTGGCATCAGAAGGTGATGTACTAAAAACGTTGAGTATGGTACCTATTTCTTTATCTGACAGCGTAGAGACAACTTTCCTGGTGACCTTTGGTGGCTTCAAATCTTTAGCGAGGTTGTTTTGAGCCAGTCCTTCTAATACTAACCAATTAAAGAAAGCTCGTAGAGTTCTAACATGGCCATGGACCGTCGCTGCTGATAGCAACTCTGTCTTCGCTGGTGTATAAGGATGGTTTTCATACCTTGTTTTCTTCAGTAGGTAGAGGACGTATTCACGGAGTAGTTTTGTATCAATATTGTCTAGTGAATCAGGAAGATGCCTGTTTTTCAGGTAATTACGGAAGCTCTTTAAGTTTGCTGAGTACCAGGATATGGTTTTAGGGCTCTTACCTTCGGCCTTGTTACAAACCTCGTAGTATTCTACGAGTTCAGATAATTTATGTGCCTTTTCCGGGGTATTTACATGAGTTGTCATTCTGGATCCTAACCTCCATTATTGTATTTAGTCGGTTCAGACCCAGCGCTTGAAAAATCAGGGTGTTAAAACGAGTCAGGGTGTCAAAGCGAATCAGGGTGTCGAAAATACCGTTTTCACCTCCTTTCGTGCCTGATTTGACACTCCCTGACTTTTAATCAGGGTGTCGCAGGTTCGAGACCTGCACGGCCTACAAGCTAAGTCTTCAGAATTTGCTAACATTTTGCTAACATTAGCATCTGAATTTTTATTAACACCTTCTTCAATAAAAATCATGTCGAATTTCTCTACAGCCGCTTCCTGAAGCCCAGGCAGCACGTGGCTGTAAATGTCCAAGGTAATGCCTATACTAGCATGCCCCAGTCTCTCAGAGACGATTTTGGGGTGCACCCCCGCCTTGAGCATAAGGGTAGCGTGGGTATGCCTAAGATCGTGCACCCGCACGTGATTCAATTTCGCTTTCTTGATTATACGCCGGAAAGCAAGGGTGACAGCATTTGGGTTTAAAGGGCTACCATCGGCCTGGCTAAAGACGAAATCATCCTCGGATAGGCTACTGCCCATCTGATGGTAGAAATTTTCTCTGTCAATGCGGTACTGACGCAGGAGTGTCAACAGGGATGCCGGTAGGGAGACCGCTCTCCGGCTGTGTGGAGTCTTCGGTTCCTTAATGACGTATTCACCG
>SMTZ1_10010579_pt1 | contig 22530 bp, 23 predicted proteins | sample DeeMarSWOR136_30_FD_25667 | JGI IMG/M metagenome (IMG submission 25667) | reverse complement strand
CCGAGGTGGGAACGTAGTTGAAAAGCAGTGCACACAGGGAACGGTAGATGAGATCCAGGGTTTCAAAATGCTTCACCTCATCCGCTGGGAAGGGATCCCCTTCCGTTTTCATCTCCTGTTTAATATCGCAGTACAGTCCCCGTCTCGGGCCAAGAACGAATGGCATGGTTTCCTCCTGTCAGTACCTATTCCTTTCTCGCCTGAAAAAATTGGGTCATGCGTAAAACTAAAAACAGCCTCGAGGCTTTCATACTCCCCTCAAGAAACAGCTCTTAGGTTATTAGGTAAAGCAAGTATCCTAAGGGATGTCAAGGGATATGTGATTGGAGTTTGCTGGACTTCCTCAAACTCTTGGGTTTTTCTTGGTTTATTTGGTTTGTCTCGTTTAATCGGTTCAGATGGTTTTGAACGTTAATCCGGTTTGTTTCGTTTCTTTCGTTTGTTCGGTTTATTGGTTTGTTTGGTATTCTGTTGGTTCTTCAATTTGATGCTTCGTGAGATGATTCTTTCAGCCGAGTTTGGGTGCTGCGGTGTTGCAGTGCCGCTGTGCTGCGGTCGGAAGGAAGCAGGGATGAGGGGAGAGGTAAGAGGCAGGGGGAGCAGTATGCTGCAGTGATTTACCCTGTTACATATTTTTCTGTTTGATGTTACTGTTTTCAAGCAGTTTCTCTGTCCCATATCTTTTGATATGGCTGCCTTCAATGTAACAGGGCAGGGGATGAAGCGGAACGCAACCCTGGAATATGGAAGGTATCGGACGGAGAAAAAGGACTTAGGCATTGTCACCTAATTCCTTGAAATCAATGGAGCCCCCGGACTGATTCAAACCGCCAACCATCTGATTACAAATCCCCGCCTTGAAACAGGGCTGACTTCTCAAATTCTTTACCCTGAGGGGGGATGTCACATGATATATGAAGATGTGATCCTCTTTCTACAAGGTGGGTGTCCCTCTTTTTGGTTGATCCCGAACAAGAAGCTCATGGTCGTAAAGGACGGATAGAAGGTGGATGAGTTTCATCTCTAAGAGAAAAGAGGGGTTCCTCCTTTGTCTCCTTATTGATTTTTACAAAATGTCTCCTTTTGATTTTCAAGGAACATTTGCGAAAAAAAGCTTGACATTCTCTTTTTGGTGTGATAGACGGAACTCAATCGTTAATAACGACATGCAGGAAAAAATAACGCTATGTGTAATAAGTACATGATCCCATCTTTGGGAAGAAACTTCCGACGTGATAAATCCATCTCGCATCCGACGCTGCGGGATGGGTAACCAAAATGGTCGTACATATCTACGGATATTTATAAGAGTAACCCGCAACCAAAATTTCAAAAAGGAGGTAAATCAAATGAAAAAGCTTCTCGTTTCTCAAGTCTGGGTGGTCCTATTCGTCGCTTTGCTGGTTATGGGGCTCGCCTGTTCCGCAACAGCCCAACAGGTTAAACCCCGGGAATTAACTTTCAGCACCTATACCCCCTCCACGCATCATGTTAGCAAATTGATGACTGCCTTTTGCAAAGAAGTGGAGCAAGCAACCGACGGCCAAATTAAAATTGAATTATACCCCGGTGGAACGCTGACCAAGGCACCGCAAGTCCTGGACGGCGTCATCAAAAATCTCTCGGATTTCGGTTATACTATCAATGGGTATAACAGAGGGCGTTTACCCCTCATGGAAGTTACCGACCTTCCGATACCGGTTGCTTCATCAGAAAAGATGAGCCAGGTGTGTCTGGCAACGTACAAGAAGTTCAAGCCAAAAGAGTTCAGCCAACTGAAGGTTCTCGGTTTTCTTAATATGGCGTGTTCCGGTATCAGCAGCAACAAACCGATCAATAAATTTGCCGACATGTCCGGGCAGTTGATACGATGCACCGGCGGCGATGTTGACCTGGTCAAGAGCTTGGGCGCGACTCCAGTCGCAATGTCAATAAGGCAGGCGTATGAAGCTCTCCAAAGAGGTGTTGCGGATGGCAACCTTGGCGACTTTGCTTCTCTCATGAGCTATAAATTAGGGGAAGTGGTTAAAATTCATGTAGAGTACTTCTTTCGCAACACGACAGGCTGGTTCGGTATGAACCTCAAGACATATAATAGCTTGACTCCGGCTCAACAGAAAATCATTACCGACCTGGGTGAAAAATATACGACGCTCCTGGGACGGAGCCGGGATGAAATGAACAAAGAAGCACGCAAGTATCTTGTCGACTTGGGGAACAAGTTCGTCAAGCTGCCGGCTGCGGAAGAGGAGAAATGGGCAGCTGCACTGCGTCCCTTGTACGATAAATATGTAAAGGATAAAACCGCTCTGGGTCTTCCCGCCCAAGAGGCTCTGGATTTTGTAAGGGAAGCGGTAAAATAGCAACCAGGATACCAGGATACCGAGCTCTTGTTCAGCCTCGATATGAATTGGACGTTTCATTGCAGACAGGGTGCTTTCGGCTCCACGAAACGAGATTATTACTCGAATTCCTTTTGTTATGAGCCAGTGGAGCCCACGGGAGTCGCCTTAACACCTGCCAACGCCCCGCGGGGCGATACCTCGGTCAAAAGATAGCGCATTCATCCACGGTCAGAGGCTATGGCCTTCTGCTGCCGGGATGACAACAGCGGTGGAGGGATGAGGAAATGGGATTCTCGGTTGCGAAACGGGCTATACTGAGTACCGTCTACTCCTTCGTGAAGGTAATACGTTGGATTGGATATGTAACGCTCTCGATTATGGTGCTGGTTACTGCTATAAATGTTTTTGGGCGTTACATCCTTAAGAAGCCTCTATTAGGAGAATATGACATGGTTGAACTAGGCATGGCTATCCTCGGGGGCATCGCCATGTTTGTCGCCGCTACTCACCGTCACCATGTCAGTGTTGATGTGCTTCTTGTCCGCTTTTCAAGGCGTATTCGCGTAATACTGGGAAGTATCGCCTCATTCTTGGGTTTTGTAACTCTGGGAGTGTTAGCATTCGGAGTTTTTCTAGACGGGTTGGATAAGGTGGAGAACGGCAGCAGTTCGGATACCCTGCTTATTCCCCACGGGCCGTTCGCGATTATACTATCTATTGGAATGTTCTTATTCTGCCTGACATTACTGATACACGTATTCCGTCCGGAAGAACCCATAAGTGAGGGGGAGGGCCACGGTCATGAGTCCTGAGTTAGTGGGTGTGATGGGATTGGCTGCCATGCTCATCCTAATGTTCTTAGGAGTACACATTGCGGTAACTCTGTCACTGGTGGGTATCGCTGGTTACGCTGTGATCCAAGGTGTTGATAAAGCGTTCGTTATGGCGGCAATGATGCCCTTTCACGCTATGTCCTCTTATACCATGGCTCTTTTCCCCGTATACCTGCTTTTGGGTGAACTCGCCGATGTTTCGGGAATGATGCGGGATTCTTTTCGGGCGGCAAATATCTGGGTGGGGAATCTGAGGGGTGGCCTGGCAATGGCAAGCATTGTTGGAGGGGGCTTCTTCGCTGCCGTTAGTGGTTCAAGTACTGCTTGTTCTGCCCTGATAACCCGACTCTCTTTACCGAGTTTGCTGGAGTATAAGTATCAGCCCAAGCTGGCTACAGGCGCACTTGCTGCGGCCGGTACGCTGAGCAACCTTATTCCACCCTCGATTGGCCTTGTGGTCTATGCAGTCATAACCGAGACCTCTTTGGGTAAACTGTTTGTCGCCGTTTTTTTACCGGGAGTTATCCTCACACTTATGTTCATGCTTCAAATTTACATCCAGTGTAGGTTAAACCCTTCACTCGGTCCTCCCGGAGGCGCCACCACCCTAAGACAAAAAATATTTGCTTTTAAAGACGCAGGTCCAACGATAATATTGTTCACTATCGTGATGGGCGGCATCTGGTTCGGGGTCTATACCGCCAACGAAGCTGGCGCTATCGGCACCGTCGGTGTCTTTCTTTACGCCCTCCGTAGAAGAAGGCTAAATAGGCAGACCCTGGCTCGGGCATTTGGGAATACGCTTAGCATCGCCGGTATGATTTTTGCGGTTATCGTTTCTGCCGAGATTTTCAGCAACTTCGTAGTGATTTCGGGGTTATCCCAGGCTTTAGCCAAATGGGTGGCGGGGCTCGATATACCACCCATCGGTGTAGTCATTTGCATCATGTTCGTCTACTGTATTGTGGGTACTGCCATGGACACCTTAACCATGATATTGGTTACCCTGCCTTTTTTTGTCCCCGTACTTGTTGAGCTTGGAATTGACCTTATCTGGTTCGGAATCCTTGTTATCATTCAAATGGAACTTTCGCAAATCACGCCCCCCGTGGGGCTTAATCTCTTTGTTGTCGCTGGTATGGTAAAGGAAAAGAATATATCGATGGGCACTGTATTCAGTGGCGCATGGATGTTTTGTTACACCATGGTTATATTCAATGCGTTGCTAATCGCTTTTCCCCAAATCGCCATGTACCTGGTCAGTTTGATGAAGTGATGCGCTAGCGGGGGAGCTTCAGATGTGTGGATTCTCAGGTGTTCACTTTTGATCCTTAACCGAAAAGAATTTTTGCTCCACAGTGTGATTTATGGTAGTATCACCTTATGGGAAAAAGTAACGCCTTACGTAACAGGAATTCCATCCAATCGTTGGCCCGCGGGCTGAACATTTTGGAACTGTGTGCCAAGTCATCTCGCCCCGTAACCCTAACTGAAATTGCAAACCAAGCCCAGCTAACGAAGACAACGTCACAACGTTTTCTGAACACCCTATGTTCTTTGGGCTATCTGCGTCGAAGGGAGGACAAAAGATACGTTTTGAGTGCTCGGGTTCTTTCTTTGGCCTACAGCTTTCTAAATACGTCAAGTTTCGTCACGATGGCGAAGCCTTATCTTGACGAACTTTCGTCAGAACTCGGCAAGACGGTTAACTTAGCTGTTCTAGACGACATTCACACTCTCTTTTTATACCGGAAAGAAGTTAGAAAATTCATGAAATACGACCTTGGACCCGGCTCCAAGCTTCCCTGTTATGGCGGATCTTTAGGCAAAGTGTTGTTGGCTGGCTTAAGTGATGAAGAGTTGAATAAGCGCATTGACAAAATCGAATTCTATGCGATCACCCCGAAGACGATCTCGTCAAAGAAAAAGCTTAGGGAAGAAATCATAAAAACTAGGGAAAGAGGATATGGTATCTGTGATCAGGAACTTTCTCTGGATATGTATTCGATTGCCGTTCCCTTGCTCGATAGGCAAGGAGGGGTCGTTGCAGCTATTAATACTTCCATGGAATTCAGCTTTAAGGACAGCCCGAATTTGGAGAATGCAATCAAAATATTAATGGAAAAGGGGAAAATGATTTCAAACAGCCTGGGATATAATGGGCCTTATCCGTCTTATGCCCGGTGACCGCATCTTTGCTGTATTGTTGATAAAGACCTGTCCCCGCCCTCGATTGCCGAGATCGTGATGGTATCGCCACTGTTATTTGCATTCCAGAAGGCAACGCTTTTGACCCGATAGGTACACTAATCCCAAATTGGAGAAGGAGGTAACAGATGACAGATTTATATACCGCCGTTTGCATGCAGATGAACAGGACCGGAATAGTTCACAGGAAGGAAATAAGGAAGGCCAACTTAGACCGATGCCTGGAACTATTTGGATATGCTGCGTTACGGATTAGTTTTCGAGAATATGCTCCGCTGAAGCTTGTCGTGTTCCCCGAAGTATTCATGCAGGGGTGGAACGACAATCCTGCACCGTACTCTAACCTTTTCATTAAACTGGCCAAAGATATGGCGATCCAAATACCCGGGGAGGAAACAGACCTCTTGGCCGAGCAAGCCAAAAAGTACAATACCTATATCGCTGGAACCGCCCACGAAGTCATACCTGAAATAAGCACTAAGTTTGCCCTGAACTGTGGGTTCATCATCGATCCAAAGGGGGAGGTTATTTATAAACGTCACAAGTATTGTGTCTACTTGCCATATTCTGGGCGCGATGGCGTCAGTTCGCACGATATCTGGGACAAGTACATCGAGGTGATGGACGGGACCTATGGACGCAAAAAGGGAGACATTCTGAGCTGCATGTTTCCGGTGATCGAGACGGATATCGGCAAACTGGGCTACCTGATCTGTAACGAGGGGTTCTATGCAGAACATGGTCGAGCATTCGGCATCCAGGGTTGCGAGGTGATGATACGCTCCAGCGGCATGGCTGAGCCAGATGGTTCCCCTCCACAGCAGTTGTGGGAAGTCTCCAATCGAGCACATGCTGCATTCAATATGATGTATATTGTCGCCTGCGCACCAGGCTACCTGTATGTCAAGGGGAATCCTCTTAATGCCTATCCGGGCCATTCCATGATCGTGGACTTTCATGGTGCGATTTTACAGTTGGCGCCCTATCCTGGGGAAACCATTACTGCCGGGCAGATAAGTCTTGAGGCACTGCGAAGGCGCAGGATTGATCCCAGGCAAAACTGGCTGACCCAGCTCAGGACGGAAGCTTACAAGGAAATGTACAAGAAACCGATATACCCCATCAACCTGTATAAGGATCGATTGCCTGTGGACCAGGCAGAACGGTCTCGGGTGCAACCCATACAGAGATTCCTCAAGGAGAGGATTTTCATCCCGCCCTCAAAATGATGGCAGCGGTTCCTGCATTGGCCGTTTGACTGTTACTTTCAGCGTGTGTATGGAGAGGGGCCTTACATGAGGCTAATGGAACTAACCCTGAAAGGCAACGTGGCAATCGTTACCGGGGGCAGCCAGGGTATCGGCAAAGCCATTAGTTTAAGCCTGGCTCAATGCGGTGCCACTGTCTGCATCGCTGATATCAACTCTAAGCTGGGTGAGGAGGTCGCCGCCCAGATAAAAGCCTTAGGGCAAAGAAGCATGGCCCTGCCAGTCGATGTGACTGACAGTGGGCAGGTCACCAAAATGGCGGAGAAAACCATCGATAATTTCGGCCACATTGACATTTTGGTGAACAACGCGGGTGGTGCCACCGGGCCCACCTTCAGCATAGGCAGGGTTCTGAAGATAAGTGAAAGAGACTGGGACGATACGGTGGCTCTGAACCTGAAGAGTGTATTCCTCTGTACCCGAGCTGTGGCCAAGAGCATGTTAGAACAGAAAAGGGGCTGCATCATAAACATGGCTTCCATTACCGGACAATTCCCATGGGCTGGGATGCCGGCTTATTCGGCAGCTAAGGCAGCGGTGATTAACCTCACCCAGTCACTGGCAATGGAATTTGCTCCGTATATTCGGGTCAACGCTATTGCCCCTGGACTCATCGAAACACCGCGTACCTCAAAGAACAGGCGCCCCGAGCAACTCAAGCAACTTCTGAGTAATGTTCCATTGGAACGTATGGGGAGGCCTGAAGAGGTCGCTGACATAGCGGTCTACTTGGCATCCGATGTGGCTGGATGGGTAACCGGAACGGTAATAGATTTAACCGGGGGGCAGGTGTGGATGGCCGAATGGGGACGGCCCAATTTTAGAGACACGAATATAAAAACTGATAAGTAAGAGGTGTTGCCCGCTTCTTCCGAAGGAAGTCCCCAATCCAGCTCTCCGCCAGGCTCGCAGAATTTCTTGCAGATCCGTTTTCGACCCATCGAAGGTGCTTGACGAATGAAGAAACTTGAGGGAAAAGTGGCTTTGATAACAGGTGCTGCGACAGGAATCGGTCGGGCTGCCGCTATCTTATTTGCCAACGAGGGAGCTCAGGTGGTTATTGCTGACATCAATGAGAAAGATGCAAATGAGACCGTGCGAACAATTAAGAAAGAAGGAGGAGAGGCATTTTTTACATATGTCAACCTGGTGAATACAACTGAACTCGAACAGATGGTGAGAACGACGGTAGCCACATACGGTAAGCTCCACATCTTCTATCACAATGCGGGTGTTGCGGGTCCAGGTCGTCTCGAGTTGACAACAGAAGAAGCCTACGACCAAATAATGGATCTACACGTGAAGGCCGGTTTCTTCGGGGCAAAATTTGCTGCTCCCGAGATTAAAAGAGCAGGCGGCGGTTCTATACTGGTTACTGCCTCGGGCTTGGGGTTGCGGCCTTCCTCAGAATCGCCGGCATACTCAGTCTCAAAAGCCGGACTCATTATGCTCACCAGAACTTTAGCCGTTGCTCTGGCAAAGGACGGCATCCGGGTGAATGCTGTCTGTCCAGGGCCGATATCTTCCACACCCTTGTGGCAGGGCGTGCTTGCACGCAATCCAGAGATCGTCCCTGAAGAATATACTCAGATGAATATAAAGATCCGACCCATTAAGCGGCTTGGCACGCCGGAGGAGATGGCCCAAGCAGCCCTGTTCCTCGTGTCTCCGGAAGCTTCCTACATTACCGGTGTTGCCCTGCCGGTAGATGGCGGCAGAGCCATGAGCTGACACGGGTTTATTGATTAATGTGAAGGATAACGCAAGAGGCAGCGTTGATCATTGTACATGTCATTCAGACAATTGAAAAGATGGCTTGACGCATGAAACTGGTTGTTTCTCAATCCCATTTTCACATTGATAAATGTGTGGGGTGTGGGACCTGCACGCATGTCTGTCCGACAATGGCTTATATTCCCTCTCTGCACCGACCCCTAGACAAGAAGAAGATCGCCCCCTGCTCTTGGCGGTGCCCCATTGGAAATGACGTTGAGGGATTCGTCTTTTTGGTCGGCCAAAAGAAATACCTGGACGCGTATCGTCTCCTGCTTAGGACCAATCCTTTTCCCGGCGTTACGGGAAGAGTTTGCCATCATCCTTGTGAACAGGACTGCAATCGCGTGAAGTATGATCAGGGCCTTTCGATTCGGGCCCTCGAGAGGTTTGTCTCCGACCGGGCTATGCAAGAGGGGCATAAACTTCCTAAGCCTAAAGTAAGTCAAAAAGCAAAGGTCGCGATCATTGGCTCCGGTCCTGCCGGCCTTTCTTGTGCCTACCATCTTGCTCAATTGGGGTACAGGACCACCGTATTTGAGGCTCAAGATAGACTGGGCGGTATGCTTCGTTTCGGGATTCCCGAATACAGGCTTCCCAAAGAGATCTTGGAGTGGGAGGTTAGCCAAATCACCTCCCTGAATGTAGACGTCCAGACCCACCAAAGGCTTGGAAAGAATCTTAGGTTTGGCGATCTTAAGGGATTTGACGCCCTGTTCATCGCCACAGGGCTCCCAAAAAGCCGCGAGCTTTCCATCCCGGGTGAGAGGTCCCAAGGTGTTTTATCCGCCCTGGACCTTTTAGAAAAGGTCAATTCTTACCAACAGGTTGTTTTGGGAAAAACAGTTGCCGTGATCGGAGGGGGCAATGCCGCACTCGATGCGGCGCGGTGTGCACGACGCCTCGAGTCCGAGGCGATGATTTTGTACCGGAGATCCGTCGAAGAGATGCCTGCCCTTTCCAGTGAGCGCCAGGCTCTCGAAACGGAGGGGATCCAAATTCTCCCTCTTGTTGTTCCAGTGCGAATCGTAAGTGAAGGAGGTCGCGTGCGGCGGATTGAATGTCTCCGCACGCGCTTGGGAAAGCCGGGAAGGGATGGAAGAAGAGTCCCCATTCCAGTTCAGGGATCCAGTTTCCTCATCGAGGTCGATCATGTGATTGTCGCCGTTGGCGAGTCACCGGAGTTTTCAGGTCTCACCTCTTCTCTGGAAATAAAGGAGGACCGAATTGTTGTAGATGCGGACGGCGCTACGGGGCGGGAAAAAACCTTTGCAGGAGGAGATGTGGCCACCGGGGCAGGAACGGTCTCTGAAGCCATTGCTTCGGGAAAGCAAGGAGCCATGACGATTCACCGTTTTCTCCGGCAGGAGGCGATCAAAGAAAACGGTTTTAATCCAGAGGTTGTGGGATTTGAGGAATTGAACCCTGACTACTTCTCCCCAGCCCAAAGGCCCTCCCTCTGCTATCTTGACCCGAAGAAAGCGCTCCTCTCCTTTGATGAAGTCTCCTTGGGCTATGAAGAAATCGAGGCCTTCGCGGAGGCTCAGCGATGCTTTGGTTGTGCTGCTCCGCCTCAATATCGCCTGGAGGACTGCAGGGGATGTACCAATTGCGAGCAGAGATGTCCCGCCTCGGCGATAACGATTGAACCATGTGAGAACCCTTATGAGGTTGGGGTTGACCCGGCCCAATTCGATCCCGCCGAAATCTCACACATGTGCGAGAAGGCAAAGATGCACCCCCAACAGATCATCTGCTACTGCACGAATACAACCGCCGGGGAAATCGCTGCCGCCATTCTCAAGGGGGCAACGACCCCAGAAGCGATCTCCCGGCTGACAGGAGCAAGAACGGGGTGCACGGTCCTCTGCATCCAATCCATTATGAGACTTCTCGAGGCCTCCGGATACCCCTTTAAACCTCAAGAAACCCATCAATGCTATGCCAAGACCGTCACATTATGGGACGTCGAGTCAAAGCGTAAAGAAAAATATGATGCGGCAGGTTATCATTTTGGAGAGGATATGGAATTGATCGAAAGGATCTTCAAGAAGGAGTGAAACAGGGGGCACCATGGGGAACACCACATTAAAACCTGCAGAGCCGGTCATTTCTCAATATACCATCCATCCGAGCCTGCTTAAAATGAGGGGGGTGGATCTTCCGCACATGAGCTCCGTCTTAATCAGGGATTTGCTTCCCAGTATCCCCTCTCCTCTCTTCCCGAGTGAGCAAGGGATAGGGGCAATTCGAAAGTCAGCGAAAGAAGCCTTGAAGGGAGTGGATTTGAGCAAGATCAACAAGGGAGACTCTGTCAATATCCTCGCCTCGCATCATGGCTTCACCCTCCTGGGGGGGGCGCCTTATGCAGAAATACTTAAGGTGACACGGGATGTCATCGAGGAAAGGACCGGTACGGAAGATATCCGCCTCCGCGCCGGGGTCGGCTTGAGATTCAGAGAAACAGAGGAATATATCCAGCGCTTCGGTTTGGATGAATATTTCAAAGGGAAGGCAAAAGGGATGGCCCCTGTGGATGAAGGCCTTCCTATTGAAACTGAATTTGGAACCCTGTATGGACTGAAGAGGGCTTATGATGCAAAATGGATTGTTCATGCCCATAACAGCGACCTCAGGGAGCTCCACAAATCAAAACTTTGGTCCAAGGTCTTCCAATATCATCCCGCGAGCTGTTTTCAATTCCGAATTCGTCCAGAGCAAATTCGTCTTCTCCATCATCCTGGTCACTTCTCCGAACGGGATCATGGGGATTGACGCCGACAACAACCTCCTTCAACAGAACGATCGAATCACCCTCGATGCCCTAAGATGGTACGGCAAATTGTTGATGTTGCTCAAGGAGATCGAAACGTGCATCGTCCTTCTGGACGGTCCCTACCCCATCGGGTATATGAAGGCAGGTGGGATTGTCTTCGACAATTTCATGGGCCTCTCCGTTGATGAATTTGATCTGGACCACGGTTGGCCTCCTTTTTCCCGTTATTCGGAAATGTATTTTGATCAGGATGGACATCCCCTTCTACAGGAAATCCCCCCATTGAACCCGGCGGTAAAATGCATTGTCAATAACTACTGCTTTATCGGATATCCGAGTGCCTTCTTTGCCCAACATATCCCGACCATCGTTGTCGGCCGGGACCTTGCAGATCTGATCCATTCATGTCCACAGAATTCCCAATTTATGCGTTATTCTCTGGTGGCCGATCGGTTGGACACCGCGATCAAGTTCGCTTTGAAGTCCGCAGGGACTGGGAATATCCTGGCTTTCGACGGAGCCACGGGCGGCTTTAATATGACAGAGGCCCTCGCTGACTTCCTCAGGGAAAAGAGCACGAAGATAGAAGAAAAGGTTGAAACGGGGCTGCTTCCGAAATGGTGTCGCCAACGAAATTTAAGGATAGAAGGGGGCCACTTGAAAAAAAATGTTTGAGATTCGGTTTCATGGCAGAGGGGGACAGGGGGTCGTTGTCGCTTCAACGGTTCTTGCTTCTGCCTTTTTCAGGGAGGGGAAGTTCGTTCAGGCCTTTCCTTCCTTTGGAGCGGAGCGGAGGGGCGCCCCGGTCACCGCTTTTGCACGAGTGAGTGATCATGAGATCAGAGAAAGATTCAGCATTTACAAGCCGGATTGTCTCATCGTTTTGGATTCGAGCCTTACCAAGAAGGCCACACTCACGTCAGGCCTGAAACAGAACCACTGGATCATCATTAACAGCGACAAAAAACCAGAGGACTATGCCTTCTTAGGGCACTTTCGAATAGCCACGGTTGATGGCAATTCGATCGCTAAGAAACACGGACTGGGAACCTCTTCAAGGCCCATTGTCAATACCACCATTTTGGGCGCCCTTCCAAAAGTCACTGCCCTATTAAGGGTAGAGTCTATCTTGGGGGCCGTGCGAGAGTATGCCCCCTCAAAGCCCGAAAAGAATGCCGAGGCAGCCCTCGAAGCTTTTCATAGGGTCGTGTTTTAGAGAGGATAGGAGAATGAAGAAAGGGTATGGGACCAAGAACCTTGATGAATTGCCGCTGACGGCCATCTCCTTTATGACGACGGAGACAAATCAAACAGGAGAATGGCGCTCCCAGAGACCTATTCTCGATTCGGAAAAATGCAACCGGTGCGGCCTCTGTTGGATGTACTGCCCCGACCAGGCGATCAGGCCCCAAGAGAATTCGTTTTCTATCTCTTACGAGTACTGTAAGGGGTGTGGCATCTGTGCAACCGAATGCCCAAAAGGGGCCATCTTCTTAGTGGCGGAAGAACGATGAAGAAGGTCATCTCTGGAAATCAGGCTGTTTCTTACGCCGTTTTTTCGGCAAAACCTCAGGTGATTGCCGCTTACCCGATAACCCCCCAGTCCGCGATTGTGGAGATGCTGGCCACTTTCTGTTCGACGGGCGATCTTCATGCGAAATTCATTAATGTGGAGTCGGAGCATTCCGCGATGGCGGCATGCATTGCTGCCTCGGTGACAGGTGCCCGAACCTTTACGGCGACGAGCTCACAGGGGCTGGCATTAATGCATGAGTTACTCCACTATGCCTCTGGGTTAAGACTTCCGATTGTGATGGCCAATGTGAACCGGGCCTTAGCAAGCCCCTTTAACTTGAAGGCGGATTTGAGTGACTCTCTCTCACAAAGGGACACCGGATGGCTTCAATTTTACTGTGAGAGTGGGCAGGAGATCTTTGATACGATCATCCAGGCCTTCAGGATTTCGGAGGAGGCCCTCCTTCCAGTGATGGTCAATCTGGAAGGGTTCATTCTTTCTCACACTTATGAAGCTGTGGAGATACCGGAACACAACGAGATTGAGCGATTTCTACCACCTCCTCCCCCACGGGAATGCCTGGATGTCGAACATCCATCCATGTTCGGGTCAACGACAGATTTATATATCAATTTTCGCTACAAGATGCATCAAGCCATGGAAAAGGCTGAAAGGATCTGCCAGGACGCGGATGACCAATTTCGAAGTGCCTTCAACCGGGGATACGGTCTCGTCCAGGCCTACCGTTGCGAGGATGCCGATATCGTTCTCCTTGCTGCAGGGACGGTTGCGAGTTCCTGTCGAGTAGTGGCTGACAGGTATGCAAAAAAGGGAGTGAAGGTGGGTGTCTTGAGGATCCGGTTATTTCGTCCTCTGCCCAAAGAGCCTATCTGTCAGGCCCTTCGGAATGGAGCCCGATTAGCGGTCATTGATCGAGATTACTCCCCTGGATGCGGAGGCATCCTGGCCCAGGAAGTCAAAGCCATCTTTCACGATGGGAACCTGAAGGTGCCGATCTATGAATTCATCGCAGGTCTGGGAGGAAGAGACGTGAACGATGAGGATATCGAACGGATCATCGAACAAACCCTTAAGGCAAAAAAACCGAGGGAAATAACATGGATCGGGCTTTTAAAATGAAATTTCCTATACCCCAGGAGGAATTTGTCTATTCCGGGCATACGGCCTGTCCCGGATGCGGCGCTGTGTTGGCGATGAGGTATGTCCTAAAGGCGCTAGGACCAAAAACCGTAATGGTCATTCCCCCATGCTGCGCCGGTGTGATCGCCGGAGGATTTCCTATCTCGGCTCTCAAGGTACCCGTATTGCGGATCGCCTTTGAAACGACAGCCATTTCGGCCTCGGGAATCCGAGCGGCCTTGGATATGATGGGCAAAAAGGATATTAATGTCCTGGCTTGGGCAGGCGACGGGGGAACCCTCGATATTGGCCTCCAATCACTTTCGGCTGCTGCGGAAAGGAACGATAATATTATCTACGTCTGTTACGATAATGAAGCCTACATGAATACAGGGATTCAAAGGAGTTCATCCACTCCGGAGGGGACCTGGACGACGACAACCCCCTCTTCCTCTCTGAAGGACACCCCCAAGAAAGACATCATTAGGATTATGGCCGCCCATAAGATCCCTTACGTCGCCGCAGCGTCCGTGGGATACCCTCTGGACCTTATCAAAAAGGTGGAAAAGGCTAAGGGGATCTATGGCACCAGGTTCATCCTCATCTTCTCCCCATGCCCAACCGGGTGGCGTCACTCTTCCGAATTGACCATTCAAATAGCCAAATTGGCCACGGAGACAGGGCTCTTCCCCCTTTATGAGGTAGAGAAGGGTGAAAAGTATTCATTAGGACGAAGGCATTCACTGAAACCCCTCAAAGAGTACCTCTCCCTTCAAGGCCGTTTTCGTCATTTCACTGAAAAAGATCTTAAAAAGATGGAGGAGAGGGTCCAAAAGGAGTGGGAATATCTAACCTGCATGGCTGGATGATCCCTTTCCGCCTTCCCGTCATCCGATGGAGCAATGAGGAACCACGGTGATATTCGAGACCGGATTTTCCTTCCCGTCATAGGGAAAAGATATGTGGCCCAGATGACCGTCCAAGGGAAGGGAGTCCTCTCCGGAATGGAATGGCTTGAGAAGGCCTGTGGAAGATTGGGCCTTAAAATGCGAGCATGTAAAGAGAGCGGACAGGGGGTTCAACCCCAAGAGGTCATTGTCATCATTGAAGGGGAAGCAAAACAGATGGCCCTGGCCGAAGAGGAGTTGCTTGGATGGATCTCGAAAAGCTCCGGTGTTGCCACAGCGGCCCGGAGGGCCAAAATTGCGGCCGGGAAGGACCTTAAAGTCGTCTCCGGAGCCTGGAAGAAGATGCCTCTTCCCATGAAGGATTTGGTACGCCAGGCCATTTTGGATGGCGGAATTCATCTTCGCATTTCTGAAAAACCCTTTCTTTATTTGGACAAGAATTACCTTAAGATCTTGGGAGGGGTTGAAAACGCCTTGCTCTCTATCCGTGAGTGGAAAGACGTTGCCAAGGTAGTTCAGTTAAAGAGTGAGGGGGAGACGCTTCTTGAAGAAGCCCTCGTCGCCGTAAACCTTGGCGCCAACATCGTCATGATTGATACGGGCAGAAGACAGGATATCCGAGGGGTTGATCTTCTCCTTAAAAAGAAAGGGATGAGGCAAAAGGTGGAGATCGCCTTTGGAGGGGAGATTCAAATTCGAGATCTGAAGATCCTTAGGGAGATGCCCGTTAATATCGTTGACATCGGAAAGGTGATTGTCGATGCCCCGCTGCTTGATATGAAATTGGATGTCTTGAGAAGGATCTGAGGAATTTCACGTGGAACTTCAACTTTTCGAGAAGACTGAAATCTGGATCAGGCCCATTTGGGTTCGGGATGTCGACCTCACCCTTCTCGCTGAAAAGGTGGCTGAGGTTTTAACCCTCGACAAGAGGGAGGTTATGGTCGTCGATGTGAGGGAAGAGACGGTCACGCTGGATATCATGAGAAAAACCGTGAACGCACAAGATATCGTCGGTAAAAAGGCCCATCTCCTTAAGGCGTTGGCCGAGATCAATGGCGTTTCACTCGCCCCAGATACGACCATCCATTCTGAGGGTGTTCTCGGTCTGATCGATATCGAGGATCAAGAGGTTGCCAGGCAACTCATTCAGGAAACAGACCGGATGGGTCGGCAAATCCTTGATCATCTGAAGAAGAGGGCGATCGTTTTTCCCTCAGGGTTCGAGATCCAAAAAGGTCTTATCCAAGATACGAATAGCCCTTATCTTGCGCGGAAGCTCTCAGAAGAGGGATTTAAAGTGACCATAGGGGATGTCTTGGAGGACGATTTGGAGGCGATTGCTTCCGCCTTATTTAAGGCTCTCAGCGACGGTTTCGGGCTCATTATCACGACGGGAGGGGTGGGGGCAGAAGGTAAAGATCGAACGATCGAAGCCCTTCTCAAGGTCGACCCAACCGCCTCAACTCCATACGTTTGCCGCTATGAGAAGGGAACTGGACGCCATGAAAAGGATGGGGTGAGAATTGGGGTGGCCTTTCTCTACCCTTCGTTTATCATTGCCCTCCCGGGTCCACACGAAGAAGTCCGATTAGGGATAGAAGTCATTATCGATGGGCTGAATAAAGGATTGGACAAGGAAGCCCTTGCCACATTGTTATCCAAAAAATATATTGAATCCCTTCAAAACATCCATCATATTTCATCATGTTAGATTATCCTTCGACTCCAAACCCATCTTGAAGTCCTGACCTTGGCTCCTTGACCCCTTGAACCCGTTTCAATTTAGTACCGCAGCTCTTCCTCGACGAGAATGACCAACATGTCCGTCAGAAGGGGTTTCCTTTCATGGATGACGACTGCCCGGCAGATGCGGTTAGGGGAATTTACAGTCCACCAAAACAACGTAATACCCGAAAAAATAAGGAAACTCCACGGCCCTTTCTATTGACACACAAGCGCCTTTATCCTATACTTCCCTCACCCAACGGGAGATAGGGGGTTTTCAATACAGATACTCTCAGTCTAGAAAGAGCCAGTGTAAATAGGGGCGGGGTTTCAATATGGCCGAAAAAAAATTCCAAACAGATAGGAGGTTTTAAAATGCAGGCATCGTTTACTTTGACACCGGCGGAATCCAAGAGACTACTCGGTAAAGCTGTCGTAGCTATGCCCGAAGTGCAGCATGCGAAGGGCAACGGGTATTTGCTGCTGGGCCGGGGTTCCACAAATGCGTATATTTTGGAAGAGCTCTTGAACAAAACGATGGAGAAGGAAAAGTATTTGGCCGGGCAGGTTATTAGAGGAGTTCTCTGTACCCTTCACGCCGGCCTGAGAAGTAAGCCTATTACATTTCATAAAGGCCAGGTTCTGGAAGTGGATCCGGCCTCAGTAATCGATAAACTCGGGGCCGGTGACGTGTTGGTGAAAGGGGCCAATGCCGTTGACCCAGGGAGAAAAGTTGGGGTGATGATGGCCAATCCGGTGGGAGGAACCATGGGTCAATTCTATATGGCCTTGAAGGCCCAGGGGATACCGGTCATTTATGTCGTTGGACTTGAGAAGTTAGTTGCTTCAGTTGAAGAGGCGGCAAAATATGGTGGAAGGTTAGTCGTTGGCAGAGCTATTGGTGCCCGTGTGGGACTGGCTTGCGTGGCTGACGGAAAAGTGGTCACGGAAATAGAAGCCATAAATACACTGTTCGGACTCAAGGCAGTTCACTTTGCCTCGGGTGGACATGGGGGATCGGAAGGGGCTGTAACTCTTATCGTAGAGGGAAAAGACGGGGACGTTAACCGCTGTTTGGACTTCATAGAAAAGATCAAGGGAGAACCGCCTCTGCCGGCTGCCAAGGGGTCCTGCAAAACCTGCGACGCTCTCTGCAGTTTCCAGGGAAAAGATGAGGGCGAACTGCCCGCCTATTTAAAGTAACTACAAACGTGGAGTGAGCTTTTGGCCTCTTTTGGGGGGATGTGGTCTTGTAACCCTCGGCACGGAGAAGATTGTTCTCGGTGGCCTGGCTCAGGGCGATCATCCCGTGGGGGGAGTAGTTTTTATCGTTGCTTAGTTCTCTCCCTTGAGGTTGCTGCCTTCCTTACGATGACGGGGTTTCACCTACCCACGATTTCCCCTGGGGAAAAACTGTGCCCTATCGGATCAATATTGGTTTCTTGGCGACTGCTTATGCAGTCCTTGCTTTGCCAACAAACAAGTTATAGAGCCAGCCGAAAAACAACCCGCAGATAGCGCCATCGACAAGGGCATAGAGGGTTCCAACGATTACGTCGCCGAAGGAACTCGTGGCATGATAGCCAGGATAGATAGAAGCTATGAGCTGCAAAAAAGCCACACCGTATCCCGACCAAATGAGGTTCAGGACTCCGACCAGAAATACCGCCAGTGCCCACACAATGCCTGCGGTCAAGACGAGAGCTTTAAGGTTGAGTTTCATCTTTCCCTCCTGTTTGATTTTGCGAGAACCCGTACATAACGCCATTCATTAGGTGTCCTAGTATTTTTTTTATCTCAAACCATTACTAGCTGTCAATAAGCAGGGGGTCATTGTCAAAGGGAGAGCGATGCCTACTATTTGACTTCATTGTAAAAAGTCAAAATAAGACGGCAAAGAAAAAAGATCCAGTTGCAAGGCGTGCAAATCCTGAGGAATAGGGCGTACATGGAGCCCCACAGCCAAGCCTGTGGTATTGCTTGTTACGCCCATACGGGCGACATCCTGAACAAAGAGCATTTACCCACGGCTAAACCCGTGGTGCTCTGCGTCAAAGGAGAGCAGTACGCTGCGGTGATGAAGGATGAAATGAACTTCTTACGAAGCCGTCATATTTGGATTCTGGAATTTCCTGACTTTAATTGGCAATATTTTTGTAACCAATTGAATTTATAGCATGTTTTATTTTCGATATATAAACACCCTTGTCCCTTCGCTTCAGTCCTTCCGAGGTGACCCTTTCGGGGTCATGGGGAATACTTTCCCCTTCCAGCCTCTAAAGGGCTGGCCTTCCCCTTCCTGCTCACCCTCGATGGGTACCCCACCTCTCCAGGAATTTGCGCTCAGGAACAATGGTGTTCTTCAAAAACTCAGGAAACTCCAGATTTGGATTCAATTGACTTTTTGGTTATATACCCTTACCCTGATTGTGCCTTTTTACGGTGAGGGATGTGCTAAAGCATATATAGTGGTTGAAAAGTAGGAGATCAATAGTATTTATGCTGTATTGGTCCGAAACAACGGGTATGTGGGCGGGGTAGAAAAAAAACGTCCACGGGAGAGAGAAATGGAACCGAAAGGATTAATCCAACTGAAGATTTTTTGTTGTTTGTTGCTGTGCTTTGCCCCTGTGGTTTTGTCTGTTTCAAAGGCGGGTTGGGCATCAGTGGATGACAGTTTTATTGCGGGATATGCTACTGCTGTGCTTGAACGGGAATTTAATGTGACAGGCTCTTCCTTGAGCCTAAAGGATGGTGTGATTACCCTGAGAGCTGAGGAGCTTGAGGGTACTAATCGTGATAAGGTAATTGCCTCGCTTTCGCGCATTCAAGGTGTTGTGCGAGTCCAGGTTATGGAGCCCGGGCAACAAGCCACGAATGAGGCATCTCCTCCTGCTGCACAACTGTCGACACCAACTCCGGAGGGAGAACAAGGAGAAGCGGAAAAATCGGCATCCAATCGTGTTATTTTCCCGAAAGGAAGGCTCTTTGATCCTCTCATTGCTGATCCACGCTGGCCTCATTTCTCCGCAACCTATCAATATTACATAGATGATAAAGAGCTGAGAAACGTTGGTGCAACGAGCTTTGGCGAGACCTTAGGTGTGTATAGAGATGACGCTCCTTTTAAGGGACAGTGGCAGCTAGGAATTCAAGCAGCTGTATTTGCTATTTTTGATCTTGACGCTCATTCTTATGATCTTGTTAACGCTGATTACTGGGTGGGGATCCCCATTAGTTACCGACGTGAAGCCCTTTCAGCGCTATTCCGGGTCTTTCACCAGAGCTCGCACATCGGCGACGAGTATCTTTTACGCACTCGTGTGGATCGGGTCAATCTCAGCTACGAGGGGGTGGATGTGAAACTTTCCTACGATTTTGGCAAATGGGTCCGCGCATACGCTGGTGGTGGCTATCTGTTCCACCGAGTGCCATCGGATCTCGATGCCTGGTCGACGCAGTTCGGCTTTGAATTGAAGAGCCCATGGACCTATCTGGGTGGTGTGGTGAGGCCTGTGACAGGAGCCGACTTTAAGACTGTGGAGGAAAACGATTGGAGTACCGATGTATCCCTCCGCGTCGGCATACAGCTCTTATTCTCCCAACGGACAATTCTACGAAAGGTCGATTGAATATATGGGCATCGGGGCTCATTTCTATTTCTAGAATCATTGAGGCCCGAAAGCCAATAGGCCGCCTTGATCGAATTATAGAGCCGGAACCAAGATGTTTTGAGCTTGAAGGGGGCCATCAGAGAAGTTACACGATATTGCCAAGGGAAAAATCTCTGGCGAGCATTTGTAACCATGGTATAACCTGAAAAATTAAATCCGTGGTGGGGTTATGGAAACCAGGGGGCCAGTGGGAAAGTTTGATCCTTTATTGAGCAATCTTCTCGGGATGACGTGCAAACGATTCGTCAGCAGATGATCGCCCTCTTGAACAAAAAGGAAATGAGCGCCAGGGAGCTTTCCCAGGCGACGGGAATCCGGGAAAAAGAGGTTTACGAACATCTTTCTCATATTGCGCGCTCCGTAGCGACCCTGGGAAAAAAGCTCAATATCCGACCTTTCCGGTGTCTGGTGTGTGGATATGTTTTTCAAGACCGGAAGCGGTTCGCCCGCCCTGGCCGCTGCCCGCGTTGCAAAAGGTCGCACATTCAAGATCCAACGTACCGGGTTTGTTAGCGGGGAGGGATCTGTCTTTGGGTTTGCGGGGGACTTGCCGGTCAAAGAGCTGAAGTTTCCTTTGGCTTACTTCCAAGGCGCAGGCGGGACGGCAAGAGCCTGTTGGACCAACCGGTAAAAAGGGTTTGCCGTGGACTCACGATGTCCTGCAGCTGAATCGAATGGAGAGAATGGAGAGAGAATTATGAATTTGAGCAAGCTGGAAGAGGCACTATTACCCTACGAGAAGAAGCTGCAAGCCCAGGAGAGGCTTCGTCGGTTTCTCGGAGTCAGGCAGGTAGATCGGCCGACCTACGAAAAATACATTATCGGCCCCATCGAGCGGTTTGACCGCCGGAAGACCGCCTTCATGTCCCTGATGCCTGGCAATCCCTTCGGCGAGGAGTTTCGCAAACGCTTCAAGGCCAAAACTGGGCACGATCACTGGAGGGATCGTCTGCCGTATAGCGAATTAGAGCTGGAAGATCGCATCGGCCAAAGTCTGGCGGCAGGTTCTTGGCGGCCGTGTAACGAGTACCTTCCTGAGCCATTGTCGGTGACACCTTCTGAAGGTAGGGTGGAAGTAACTGACAAGGCCTGGATGGCGAGGCTGATCAAGAAAGTGGCCCTTCTGTTCGGGGCGGAGATAGTAGGCATCACCGAGCTGGATCAGCGCTGGGTCTATCAGGACATTGAGATCCCCCACAAATACGCCATCGTCAGCGTTGTCTCCCATGTTCGCAGCCTGAACAATACGGCTCCTTCGTACTTTTCATGGGTGTCGACCACTGAAACCTATTCACGGCTCAAGTTCATTGCTACGCAGTTGACCGACTTTATCCGGGGCCTGGGATATGATGCCATGTATCGAGAGACCCTGGGTTGGAACCCAGAGATCCTCATGGTGCCCTTGGCCATGGATGCCGGTATCGGGGAATTCTCCCGTAAAGGCCGCGTCTTGTCCCCCGAATTCGGGACCAATATGCGCCTTAAGGCGGTTACTACTGACTTGCCGCTCCAGGTGGACAAACCGATCTCTTTTGGCGTCCACGAGTTCTGTATGGTCTGCGAAAATTGTGCTACCTACTGTCCAGCCAAAGCCAATCCCTTCGGGCCACCCACGGATGTAGCGCCTGCAATACATAATAATCCCGGTTTCCGGAAATGGTATGTCAACGCTGAGCGATGCCTAACCTTCTGGGCGGTCAACAAGAAAAAGTGGCTCAGCTGCGGTGGCCGATGTATCTCGGTCTGTCCTTGGAACAAGCCCCTTGTCCCTTTTCACAACATGGTCCGTTGGGCAGCCATCCACAGCCCCACAGCAGTTAAAAAGGTGCTCGTCCGGAGTGACAATCTGTTGTATCACCGCAGCAGTTAAAAAGGTGCTCGTCCGGAGTGACAATCTGTTGTATCACCGCAAAAAGAGGACATTTGAGTTCACCCATTGAGGGGCACCTGTCAGGGCAAAAACGTTTCCGTCGAAAACAACTCAGTTTTTTGCGGGGTAACATCTGACAATGCCACTTGGCGCTGAACGCATGGACGCAGGCGTTGCCGCAGTAGGCGCAGCAACTCCTCTGGGCGTTGGTCAGGCACGAGATCGTTTCGATGGTTTGGGATGGTTTGTCTCGTCTATCCTTCGACGCAGAGCACCACGGCTTTAGCCGTGGGTAAATGCTCTTTGCTCAGGATGTCGTCCGTCTGAGCGTAACGAGAGGTACCACAGGCTTGCCTGTGGGGTCCATCTGGTTTGTTGAGTTTCTGGAGAAACCAATGTTGATGATCTCGTAAAAAGTCAAAATTCGATGGCAAAGTAAAAAGCTCCAAATTCAAGGCGCGCAAATCCTGAGGAATGAGGCGTACTTACAG
>SMTZ1_10001644_pt1 | contig 22536 bp, 27 predicted proteins | sample DeeMarSWOR136_30_FD_25667 | JGI IMG/M metagenome (IMG submission 25667) | reverse complement strand
CCGAGGCGGACGCACAGCAATGACAATAGGGCTCCCACGACCAGACCTATGAGGAAGCCGAAGAGCAGCGATACCCAGACAGAGCCCCCGAGGTAGTGGTAGGCGAGGACCCCGGAGAAGGCTCCGAAGGCCATGACCCCCTCCAGGGCGATGTTCCAGACCCCGCTCTTCTGGCTCAAGAAGCCGCCGAGCGTGGCCAGGCCGATCACGGGGAAGAAGGACAGGATCGAGGCTAGGGCTCCGAGCATCATCAGCCCCCCCTCAACCACCTGACCCTCTTCGGCAGGAGGACAACGATGAAGGCGATCCCGACTATCGCCTCGCAGAGCCTGTGGGGGATACCCAGGGCGGTCAGGCCGAGGGTACCCTCATACACGAAGGCTATGAGTAGCGACGAAAGGGGGGCGAGAGCCGCCCTGTTCCCCGCGATGAGGGCTGAGGCTATGGCGTAGAACCCGTAGTTGCCGGATATACCGGCCTGCGCCCTGAAGAAATAACCGAGCACGAGCCCGCTTCCTGCGAGCCCGCAGATGCCGCCGCTCAACAGCATGCTCAGAACGGTGAGGTCCCCCACGTCCACGCCGTTGGCGAAAGCGGCTTCCCTGTTGTCGCCCATCGCCCGCATCTCGTACCCGGGGACGGTCCTGTTCATCAGGACGTGGGTGAGGTAGACCAGGGCCAGGGCGACGAGGAACATGCTGCTCAGCGGAGGCGAGATGAAGGGGAGCCGGGTCCCCTCAGGTATCAGGGCCGTCCGGGGGTACAGCCCCACACCCCAGTTCCAGGGCACGTCTATAAGGTACTGCAGCAGGGACAGGGCAACAAAGTTCTGCATCATGGTGACGACGACCTCGTTGACCCCCCACCTCGCCTTCAGGAACCCCGCGACGGTGGCGTAGGCGCCCCCCGCGACGAAGCTCGCCAGCAGGGACAGTAGGATCGCTGCGAATGGGTGGACCGGCAGGAACAGGCAGATACCCGTGGCCACAACGGCCCCGAGCACTATCTGGCCCTCCCCGCCGATGTTCCAGACGCCGCTCTTGAAGGCCACGAGGAGGCCGATGGTCACGATGAGCAGAGGGGTCGCCCTCGCCAGGGTCCTGATGACGCTGTCGGCCGATCCGACGGAGGAGCTCAAGAACAGCCCAAGAATCTCAGCGAAGGGTATCCCCATGGAAATGCTCGAGAACGCGAAGATCAGGCAGACTGCGCAGACCAGCGTGGCTAGGACGAAGAGACCGGATCTGAGCAGGCTCGTTAACTCCGTCTTTCTGTCTTCGGATTCCAGCTCTCGATCCCACTCTACCACTCTGTCACCATCGGAACCGTGACGGTGCCGTCTATCAGCTTGCCCCTCAGGTCCTCGGCGAACTCCTTGACATCGTCGGGCACCATGTCCCCGAAGGTCGGGATGTCCAGGGACCTGTCCTCGAGGGTCAGGGGGATCTCGTGGCTCTCCGCCCTGAGCTCATAGAACCTCCCGTTCGCTATCGCGTCGAGGACCCTGTCAAGCGCGACATCCCAGACCCAGCAAGTGCAACCGACAATTGTGTCGGGGAACTCGGGGGTGATGTCCATGTATGCCTGGAAGGTGTAGACTCCCCTGGTCTTCGCCTCCAGGGTCCCGGACTCGTCGTCCATTCCTACGAGGATCACGTCGCACCCGGACTCGGCGAGGCTCGCGACGCTGTCCCTAGTCTTTATGGGGTCGACATAGCCGCCTATCACGACCCTGAGGACCTCTATGTCCGGGTTCATGTACTGGGCCCCAGATCTGAAGGCGGCGCTCCCTATGCGGGTGTCCCTGGGGCCGGGTATCGCCTGGATGACCCCGAGCTTGCCCGTCTCCGTTATCTTTGCGGCCACGGCCCCCGCGAGGAAGCTCAGCTCGTTGGCCCTGAAGGCGTTGATCACTATGACGTTCTCCGGGAAGTGGTCTGGCGGTATCGCCTCCGACTCGTACTGCTGGATCCAGTAGACCCCCGGGAAGTCGGGGGCGACGGCCTTGCACGCCTCCTCGAACTCGTCCGTCGTCAGGTATATCACGTCGTTTTTCCCGGCCAGGCTCCGGAGGAGTGACTCGAGCTCAGTGAGCACGATCTCCTCGGCCCAAGTTATCTCCAGGTTGTATTTCTCCTGGAGCCTCAGGACGGCGTTGGCGGCCGCCGGGTCCCAGAGCCCCTCGTCGTGGTGGCCCCACATCACGACGCCTATCCTCAGGGGCATCTCCTCAGGCTCCTCCTCGGGCGGCCTGTTCATCCAGAGCGCGGCCGCCGTGATCACGATCGCCGCAAAGGCGATGGGGATAACCCAATTTCTGATATACTTCGCTTCCAACCTGACTCACTCATCCCTTTTTTCATAATTGTCCAGTGCGAGATACTTGGTGACACCCGTAGCACTCAGCGATTTCAGGACTATAAAGCCCAGAATGGCTCCAGGGACACTGCTAGCTGCGAAAGCTATCCACCAGAACGCTATGGTGAACGGTTTGCCCAAGTAAGGTGCCACTATGAGGGCGCTTATGGTTGCGCCGATGACTACTGTACCAAGAGGCTCAGAAAGGGCTACGTAGTCGGTCCTTTTCACGTATCTATAGGTGAGTCCTACCACAAGGGCGCCGGGAATGCCACCTGGGAAGGCGTGGAGTGAACCAACGCCAAGCATGTTTCTGATAATGCCCGTGATTAGAGCCATTGCGGCGGCGTACCATGGACCCAGGAGAACTCCAGCTACACCATTCACCATATGCTGAAAGGGCTGGCATTTGGACGAACCTACTGGAAAATAAATTGGGCTCAGGACGACCGTGACAGCTATGAGGACGGCTGCCAGAGCTATCCTCTTCGTAGAGAGAGCTGGTTCTACTTTTCGATTCTGAGAATTTTTCCGCGCCTCCGCGCGAGAATCCGGAATTTTAGGTGCTCCACCCATCTCTTTTTCCCTCCGCCGGTATTACCCGGATCAGGTTCAAAGGGTCGACGCTCGACGTCCTCTCAGCCGGGCTCCCGCCCAGCTCCCCTTCCCTTCAAGTCACCTTTACCCGCATATAAGGATTATCAGGGATATGGTGACTACGAACAACCCTCGGTTCACGGGCTTCTCATGCCGGTGATGAACGTTATTAGTAACATTCTTCGATAACCCTATGAACGGATGGTCGAAACATGAGCGCCGATAGTTTCTCCTACGCGTTGAGGGAGGAGGCGTCACACATCTGGGAGAAGATATTCGAGCATCCATTTCTGGTCAAGATGGGCGACGGCAGCCTCCCCCTGGAAAAGTTCAGGTTCTACGCCAAGCAGGACTACGCCTACCTCATAGATTTCGCCCGCTGTCTCGGGTTGGCGGGTGCCAAGGCCGATGATCTTGAGACGATGAGGGCTCTCGCCGACCTCTTCAGGGCGAGCCTCACCGTGGAGGTCGAGATGCTCGAGGGGCTCTGCGAGAGGATAGGCATACCCCCAGAAGAGCTTAGAGAAGCAGAGGCCGCCCCGACCAACTTCGCCTACACGAGGCACCTGCTCCACGTCGCCTACTCAGGGACGGTAGGGGAGATCATGGCCTCGATGCTCCCCTGTATGTGGTCCTACCAGCTGATCGGGGAGCGACTAGCAGGAAAAACGGAGCACCCGATATATGGCGATTGGTGCGCCACCTACGCATCCAAGGAATACGCCGACCTCGTGAACTGGTTCAGGGACCTTACAGACAGGTGCGCTGAGGGGGCCGACGAGGCGACGAGGGAGAGGATGAGGAGGCACTTCGTCCTGAGCAGCAGGTACGAGTACATGTTCTGGGAAATGGCCTACAGGGAGGAGGAATGGCCCGTCTAGAAGCAGCGACCTCCCCCCCAAAAAGCCTAGAGGCTTATAATCAGGTCCATCTCCGAGGCGAGCGCGTCCATTAGCGCCCTCTCCCTCTCAGAGACCCCCGTGCCCAGATCGGCCGACAGCTGCTCCCCGTAGTAGCCGTTCGCGACGAAGGTCCCGGCCCTGTTGGCCGCGAGAAGGACAGGGTCTATCGACCCCGACTGCAGGAATATCGAGACATCGTTGACGAACAGTATGGGGGATGGCCTTTCCAGGTACTCGTCGAGGAGGGCCTTGATCCTCTCTTCGTTTAGCCGGGCCATGTGCAGGAGCTCCCCGGGCGTCTTCGCCCTCAGCCGGGGGGTCTCGACCTTCAGTGGCGACAGGTACCTGACCCGACTACAGGCGTCTGTCAACTCGGGGAGGCGCCCTCCGATGCTCCTACCCTCGTAGACCTCGGCCTCAGGGGCCATGTCGATGACGGTTATCTCCTCGGAGTGGCCCTGTTCCACGGCCTCCTCCAAGAGCTCTGCGGTGAGTTTCGTCTTCCCCGCCCTGACGTCGCCGTTGATGAGGGTCTTCCTTCCGATGAGGTCTCTGAAACAGGGCTTCCCCTGCAGGCCCAGTCCCCCCGGGCCCCTCATAGCCTCCGGGCTACCTCGACGGCCCTCTTGGCGACTTCGAGGGCGGTCCTCCCCACGAGCACGATCATGGGCTCCTTCCCGAGGTCCCCGTGGTGGTATATGACGTCGGGGACCCGCCCGATCCTCTCGACGGCTCTCCTCGCTCCCCAGTAGGTGGTGCTCCCCTCCCTCTCCCTCAGGTCCTCGGGCTCCTCCCTCCTGTCGTAGAAGGATACGGCGAGGCCGAGGCCCCTGCACGCCCCGAGGGCCTCCTCGGAGAACCTGAGGTTCATGGCGGCCCTCTTTTCGCTGTCGGACCCCATGACGGCGAGTATGGTCCTGGCTATGTGGCCCGAGGCGCCGTACGACGGGCAGCCCGACGCCCTGACACCTCTCGCCATTCTCACGATCCGCCCCTCGACGGCCGCGATGTCCCCGGGCCCCGTGGCGTACGGGAGGGCCATCCCAATGTTCATCTGAACCTCCGCCACGAGGGGCCTGACCTCGGGGCACCCCTCGAGGAGCGCGATGGCCTCCTTCACGTTCTCGAGGACGCTGTAGCGCTCGGCGTCGTTCCAGAGGTTCGCCATCGGGTTGAGGGGGCCGTGCCCCCTACCGATCCTGAGGCCGTACTTTATCCCGGTGTTGACGAACCTCTTCGCCACTCCGACGGCCTGCCTTATTCCGCTACCCTTCGCAAGCTCGGCCGCTATGGCCGAGGAGAAGCTGCACCCCGTTCCGTGGGTGTCCTCCGTCTCGTACCTCTCTGCCTCGAGGAGGGTGTGCTCGCCCCCGTGGAAGAGGATGTCTATCGCCTTCCCCTCCCTCTGGAGTATGTGCCCGCCCTTGACTACGACTGCCTTGGGCCCTAGGCCTGCTATCCTCTCGGCTGCGGCCCTCCCGTCCTCTAGGCTCTCGATCCTGACTCCGGAGATGGCCTCGGCCTCCATGGCGTTCGGGGTGACGACCGTCGCCAAGGGCAGGAGCCTCTCGACGAGGGTCTCCTTGGCCTCAGGCTTCAGGAGTTGGGCCCCGCTCTTCGCTATCATGACCGGGTCCACGACGACGGGGAAGCCCCACCTCTCGACCTCCTCCGCGACGACCTCGATGATCTCGGAGACGTGGAGCATGCCGGTCTTCGCCGCGTCGACGCCGATGTCCCCTGCCACCGCCTCTATCTGAGCCCTGACGACTTCGGGGGAGATGTCCTGGACCGCAGTGACCTCCGCGGTGTTCTGGGCAGTGATCGCGGTCACCGCGGTCATGCCATGGACTCCCAGGGCGGCGAAGGTCTTGAGGTCCGCCTGGATGCCAGCCCCTCCCCCCGAGTCCGAGCCGGCTATGGAAAGCGCGCACGGGATCTTGGCCATCTTGTCCTCCTCCGTGTATGGATGGATAGGGGGTTTCGTAGATATCCTTTCCCCTCGGACCGCGCCCAAAAGGGGGTTCCGGGCCCTAACTCAGCCGTCCTTTATGGCCCTGAACAGGAAGATCCCAGCTGGGGAGCCGGGCAGCACCCTTTCATCTCCGGCATCCGGCTCATCGGGGCCCGAGGTCAGCGTCCCGGAGGCCTCGGCCACCGCCAGCCCGGCCGCCTCGATGAAGGCCCGCGCCTCCTCGAAACCGTACAGTCTGGCGACGGCGAATATGGGATTGCCCTCATCCTTCAACCTCCTGTAGAGCGCTCCCCAGGGGCTATCCCTGTTGATGGTGAGGACGACGACGGGCGAGCCGTCCCTCAGAGCGCCCTTCGCCCCTTCGAGGACCGCCGAGGGCTCCTCGACGAACTCTAGCACGGTAACGAGGTACGCGAAACCCAGGCATCGGTCCCTGAGGGGTGGGCTTTCGCCCGGGGCGAGGACCGCGTGGAGCCCCCTCTCCGAGGCCCTCCTCAGCATGCCGATGGATGGATCTATGCAGACGATCGTCCTCGCGTCGGACGAGAGGCTCTCAGCGAATATGCCCGTGCCCGCCCCAATCTCCACGCCCAGCCCTGTTCCGGGGATGAGACCGTCTAAGGCATTCAGCTCGGTCTCGAGGACCTGCCTCCCCTTGGAGGTCTCGTACCAGGCGTCGTACTTGGGGGCCGAGAGGTCGAATGCCTCTATGATATCAGACACGTCCGCTCAGCCCTTCCAGAATGTCCAGCAGCCTGCCCGGGCTCTCGGCGAGTATCGTCGTCGTGGGCTCAACAGCGAAGGCCCCGGGGTGATAGTAGGCGTCGCGTGCCTCTCCGGCCTCCCTGAGGTGGTCCGTCACGGGGCATCCGTCGCTCCGGACCGGGGGTAGGGTGACGACCTCCAGGCCCATCTCCCTGAGGACCTCTGCGATGCGCTCCCGCCCCCTGATGTTCACCGCAGCCCTGAGCCTCGGGTCCAGCCTCTGCGCCTCCAGCACCGCGGAGCCCAGGTGGGTCGAGCCGCCGTAGACGATCTCCCCGCAAACCCTGGGGCGGCCCATGCTCTGGATCACCCTGCCGCTGAGGCCCGCGACCTCGCTGAGGCCCCCGGCCCCGGGCCTCGCGTAGACCATGTTCGTGCCCACCTGGGGTATCAGGTCTACGAACTCGGCGTGCTCCTCGAACCACGAAAAGGCGAGCCTAAGAGCCTGCAGTATCTCGTCTCGACGGAGGCTTTCCATCTCAATCCCCCAAGATTGTATCGACTAAGGCTCCACTGGATATCTGGAGCCGGGCATCTATATCATTGTTCCTCGAGCCCTCAGACGCCCGTCCATGGTGCCTTACTCAGATCTATCTACTCGGGAAAATTCGGTTCCAGAACGAATTCTGGTCCTTTAAACGGTCCTTGGGGGGTTAGGGCTTATATATTCACGGCTGTTTAATGAGAATTGACGGGAAATGGCTCCCCTCTCGACTCTGGACATCTCGATCGGCCTCGCCGCGATCGCTGTCGCGGCCGTCGCCATATATCTCTTCATCAGGGCGAGCGGCGGAACCTCGAAGCCGGAGACCGGCGGGCCCACCGAGAGGGCGGAAGAGAGGCCCCCCGTGCTGTCGCCCCGTCCCGTCTCAGCGGTCGGCGGTTTCAAGGCGCCCGAAACCCAGCGCGTCATCCGGCCGTCGGACGTCGAGAGGGCGAGGAGCAGGTTGAGGACCCTCACCGTTCAGAGGGAGCTCCTCACCATGGTTCTGAAGCGCCTCTTCGAGGCCGAGGACGAGGGGGAGATCACCCGGGAGGAGAGGGTCAGCCTCTCCAAGGGCTACGAGGCCGAGCTCAAGGGGATATCCGAGGAGCTGAAGCAGTCCGAGCTGGTCGTCACCCTCCACGAGCTCGAGTCCATCAGGGACGACGTCCTGAAAAAGTTCGAGGAGACACTGAACAACACCCAGTCAAAGATCGACGCCGTCCTCAAGGAGCTCAAGATTGAGAGGGAGGAACCCCCGGAGGCGCCGCCGAGGCGGAGGAGGCCTCCCAGGAGGGAGGAGAAGCCCGCAGAGGAACCCGAGGAAGAGGCCGAGGAGGAAGAAGAGGAGGGCGCGCCGGCGAAGCCGAGGTCGGAGGTCGAGACGAGGCTGGAGCAGCTCCGGATGGAGGTCCTCAAGGAGCTCGAGGAGCTGGAGAAGCTGGAGCTCGAGGCCTGAGGAACCCGCACATGGCCTGGGTGGAGGAAGCCAAGAGGAGGGCGGCCGGGGCCGCCGCGGCCCACATCGAGAACGGGAGCATCATAGGCCTCGGGACGGGCAGCACGGCCCTGCACTTCATACGAGCCGTGGGCTCCCTCCTCGGATCCGGCGAGATATCGGACATTCTGGCCGTCCCCACGAGCAGACGGACGGAGGCCGAAGCGAAGGAGGTGGGCATCCCGCTCACGAGCCTCGACGAGCACCCCGAGATCGACCTGGCGGTGGACGGGGCCGATCAGCTGAACGAAGCACTAGACGCCATCAAGGGCGGCGGGGGCGCCCTACTCCGAGAGAAGGTCGTCGCGTCCGCATCGGAGACCTACATCATCATCGTAGACGAGGGGAAGCTGACGCTCCGCCTCGGCGAGGGATTCCCCCTGCCTATTGAGGCACTCCCCTTCTCCCTAGGATCCGTCAAGCTGAAGGTCGAGAAAATGGGGGCCAGAACCTCGCTCCGGGCCATGAAGGGAGGGGCGGAGCCCTACGTGACCGACAACGGCAACTATGTCTTGGACGCAGACTTCGGATACATCGCGGAGCCCCACGTCCTAGAGGCTGAGCTGAAAGGAATACCCGGGGTCCTCGAGACGGGTCTCTTCCTGGGCTACGCCGGCCTCGCATACGTCGGGACCCCGGAGGGCGTCAGGGCAATGCGGAGGTCGGGCGAGGGGGCGACTAACCCTCGGGAATGAACGGATTGGGGCCCGTCGAATAACCGAATCTCGAGCGTGCATGGGTCGCATGAACCCCTACAAGATGAAGCTCGGCCGTCTCGTCGTCCTAGGCCTGGTCTCCCTGACCGCTTCGTTCTGGGTCCACATAGAGAACCTGTACAAGATTGCCCAGAGGAGGCACGCGCTGAAGAGGGCCCGGGTACACGCCGCCTCGGTCGGCAGGCCGGTGCTGAACTACGGCTGCGAGGAGACGGACTACGGGGACGTAAACGCCGACATAGTCGAGCGCCCTGTGGGCAACTTCGTCCTGATCGAGCCCTCCCCGGCACCCCTCCCGTTCCCCCCGAAGCTCTTCGGCGCGGCTGTCTGCAGCCACGTCCTGGAGCACGTGCCAGATCCTGACGCTCTCAGAAGGGATCTGGATCGTGTGGCCGATCGTGTCTTCATAGTCGTGCCGAGCCCCCTCTTCCTCTGGACATGGCTGTGGCCAACCCACAGGTGGGTATTCGTGGGCGAGAAAGCCATACAACTCGGGGATTGAACCCAAGAACGCCCGGAAATACTCGATTTTTCAAGATGAAACGTCAATTAATGGGGAAAACGCCAAGCGGACGGTCTTGAGCCGAGCCCATCTCTTATATACCTCATAATAGATTGATTTTTACGAGATGCTCGAGTTATCGAACATCCTGACCCCTCTAGCTGGGGAGATAGGCATCGGTGGGATAGGGGGCTTCCTGTCAGGCTGGGCACTGAAGAAGGCGGCCAAGATGCTGGCCATCATCCTAGGCGTCGCGTTCCTCGGCCTCCAGTACCTCGCCTATAAGGGCGTTATCGCGATAGACTACTCGGCCCTCACGACCTGGGCCAACGAACTCCTGGGGCAGGCCAGCGGGGTACAAAGCCTTCTCACGGACTTCATTGTTCACGCCCCCTTTGGGGCCGCCTTCATCGGCGGTTTTTACCTGGGCCTACAGAAGGGCTGAGGGGCCGGAGCATCAAACAAAAAAGGACCTCGAAGAAAAGGGGGAGCTTCTCTAAAACTTCTACCTCGTAGTCCCTTTCGACGGCTTTAAGGTCAAGTCCCGTCTGGGACGAGTAGACTATTAATATCGCCCCCGACGGCTTCAGGTAAGAGATTGCATCTCCGAGGAACCTCTCGATGGCCTCTTTGCCGGACTCACCTCCGGACCAGGAGGCCTCATCCGCAACCCCCTCAGAGGGAAGATATGGGGGGTTGAAGAGGATCCAGTCGAACTCCTCAGCTTCGAGCCCCTCGAAGAGGTCTCCGACCCTGAACTCGATTCGCTCCGAGACGCCCTGCTCCTCGGCCCTCCCCCTCGCCAGCGCAACAGCCTCGGGGTCGATGTCCACCGCCACAACCCTCGTAACCCTGGGCTCGGAAGCCGCCGCAATCGCGAGGACCCCTCTCCCGGTCCCCATGTCGAGGACAGAACCGCGTATCCTGCCCTCGGCATTCCTGAGTAGGAGCATGGAGTCCTCCGCCGGCCCGTAGACCCTCGCCATCGGTCAAGATTTCCCGCTCATGGGGAAAAGGCTAACCCTGCAGGCCCATTCAGCTTTTAAGGGCACTGGGCCGAACCTTGAAGCATGATCGTCAAGGTCCTGGGCTCGGGCTCAAACGGAGGAGTCCCTCAGTGGGACTGCTGCTGCCCCAACTGCACACGGGCCAGGAGAGAACTGGGGCTCAGGCGGACCCGCTCCTCCGTCGTGGTCTCCCTCGACGGCGGGCAACACGTCCTGATCGACGCCACCCCCGACCTAAAGTTCCAGCTCGAGGCGGTCGGACTCGTGCCTAGACCGGAGGAGGCGGAACACCTGAGGCAGAGCCGCATTGACGCGGTCCTCCTCACACACGGGCACGGCGACCACTGCACAGGAGTAGCGGAATTCTCGACTGGGAAGAGCTTCGGTATCCCGGTCTACGGCCCAGCCGACCTGATCAGGTTTCTCTTCGGTATAGGGGATGAGGGCAGCTTCTTCGGGGACCTCGGGAGACTTGCTAGGGACTACGTCATACCTCACGCGCTCCCTGAGGAAAAGCGGCTGAAGCTCCTCGGCGGACTTGGCGCGACTGGGTTCGAGGTGGACCACACCGACAGGCTCGACGACGGCTCATGCTTCCCGAGCAGCACATACGGTTATGAGCTGGAGGACGACGGGATGAGACTCGTATACACCCCCGATCTCGGGCTGCTGACAGACGACCTGCTAAGGCGCGTGGAAGGAGCCGACCTGTTCATGCTTGACGCGACCTTCTGGTGGGACGACGAGCTGTCCCGGATCAGCGGGCTGAAGAAGACATCCTATGAGCTCGGCCACGTGCCCGTCGAGGAGAGCATGAGGATCCTTGAAGGTACGGATGTGAGTCGCGTTGTCTATACGCACCTCAACCACACGAACCCGCTGCTCGATCCATCCCTGCCCATGGCTTCCCTGCTGCAAGAAGCTGGGTTCGAAATTGCATACGACGGGATGATAATCGAGCTCTGAAGGCATTGGACCCGGCGTCGGTTAAGACACGAGTCGGAGCCTCACGTTCAGAGAATTTCTAAATGCCCGTTATTCTTGTGGTCACGAGCGCCTGGAGGGCCGCCAGGTTGCAGGCCAACCCGACTGAGGCGGCGACCTCCCCGAGCTCGTTCGCCGTCCTGACGCCCAGGATCTTCAGGGCTACCCTGGCCGTGGGATGGGTGGAGACGGACCCCCCGATGACCCCTACGGGCATGGGCATGACGAGTTCTCCCCTGAGATTCCCGATGTCATCTAGGCTCCACCTGGAGAGGGGGCGGTATCTGCCCCCGAGGGAGGCGTAGGCGTGGGCTCCGGCCTCCAGCGCACGGTGGTCCTGGGATGTTGCGAGGGCTACGGCGACGACCCCGTTCATGATCCCCTTGTTGTGGGTCGCGGCCCTGTATGGGTCGGCCTCGGCGAAGGACGAGGCTTCCGCTATCCCTTCTGCCACCTCTTTCCCGAGTGCCTCTTCCTCGATCACGGCCTCGACTCGGACCAGTCTCCTGGTCGCAAGGTTGGACACCACTCTTAAGCCGGCTTTCCCACCCGCTAAGGACGAAACGATGGGCGCCACGGCCTCGCACATGGAGTCGACCACGTTGGCCCCCAACGAGTCCTTTACGTCCACGAGGAGCTCCACGATGAGCATAGGGCCTACTGAGGTCTCCAGGGGTTTGACCTCTAGGCCGATCGCTTTCCGGGTACTAGACTGGGTGTTCGCCCTGCTTAGAATCTCGTCTTCGCAGGCGAGGATCCTGCGCCTCGCCTCCTCGAAATCCGGGACCCGAGTCAGCTGTATCTGGCCCATCATGGTGGGACTCGTGCTCTCCGCCAGGAATCCCCCGACCCCCCGGACCAGAGTGGCGCCCCGGGTCGCCATTGTGATGACGGCCCTCTGCTCGGTCGCCATCGGAACAATGTAATCCCTTCCGTTGACGAGGAAACCCGCCGCTATACCCATCGGTATCGACACGAGACCGACAACATTCTCGATCATCTTGTCGGCGGATTCGAGACCCAAGCCCACCTGCGAACAGAATACGCTAAGCTCTTCGTCTGAAAGGTTCGCGACCCTTTTCAGGAAATCCCTTCTCTCGGCGGGGGTAAGATCCAGGAAATCCGGGGTCGGATGGGACATTCGATAGGGTCTAAATGGTTCTTGGTTAAAATGCTTAAGTCTAGAGAAGTGTGACCGTGCGAAGCAAGTGAAGAAAGAGAAAAAGGTGGGCTAGAGCCCCAAGATTTTTTCAGGGTTGCTCTTCACGAGCTTCCGGATGTCGCCTTGGGGTATGCCCAGGTCAAGGAGGCAGGCTATGAACTCCCGCAACCCCTCAACGGGCTCCGGAAGGGTGTAGACGCCGAAGTCCGTGGCTATGACGCAGTGGTCCGCTCCGAGCTCTTGGATCTGGTGGGCGGCCTCCCTGACCCCGCCCCCGGGCCCGCCGCTCATGCCCTCGTCGATGGAAGCGTACTCCCTCTCCACGTAGTAGTGGGTCTTGGGTATCGACGTTGTGTGGGTGTAGGCGGCGAGGGTGTACTCGATGAAGGCCCCCCTGTCGGCCATGTGCCTCAGCTGGTCCGGGGAGGCTATCTTCGTGACGGCGCTTGAGACCACGACCTTCTCTATGCCGTATTCGCCGGCGAGGTCTACCAGGCGCACCGCCTCCTCCGGGGAGACGTGCCCCGTGATCATGTAGATGTGGGGGTTGTCGGCCATGAGTCGGAGGATCTCGTCCAGCTCCGGTCCGGGGGTTTCCTCAAGGGGAATGCGGATGCATCGGTCCAGCTCCTCCGCCTTGAACTTCGGGTAGAGCTCGCTGAGGGGGACGAACCTGCCGTCGACGAGGCGCCCCTCCCTGGACGCCTGGAAGAAGGTCGAGTGGGCCCCGAAGCTGACGTACTTGGCGCCGTCCCCGTAGTGGATAGCGGTCTTCACCGCCCTTGGGTTCATTCCGCCGTAGACGGTGTTCAGGATGATGCCCCCGTAGGTCCTGAAGTCGGGGACCGCCCTGTTCACCAGCCAGGCGGTGCCGTTGCTCATCTCGAAGACGTCCATGAAGACGATGGCCCGCATGCCGGCATCCCTGGCCTGGACCGCCGCCTGGAAGGGGTCGACCCTCCGTGGGCTGCTGGAGATGTGGGGCCCGGCGTGGATGTGGATGTCTATGGCACCCTTCAGCAGCTCCTGGGATAATTCGAGCGAACGGCCCTCGGGGAGCATCACGCCATCTCCGTGCCCGGCTACCCGTGCCTCTCGGTCACGTAGTGGTACAGGAGCTTGGCTGTGTTCTCCAGGTCGTCGAGGTGGACCATCTCGATGGGCATGTGGCTGTAGCGGCACGGGGGGGCGATCAGGTTCGGCCTGGTCCCCCCCGCGATCATGGCGACGGAGTCTGAGCCGTAGTGCTCGAAGATACCGTGCTGGTAGGGCACCTGGTTCCTCTCGGCGGTCGCCCTCAGCTCCCTGATGACTTCCACGTTGTAGACGATGGCCGCGTCCCTGTAGACGATGACGGGGCCTTCGCCGAGCTTCACCGGCATCCTCCCCTTCGGGAGGGTCGGGTAGTCCCCAGCTATGCCTATGTCGATGTTGAGGGCCACGTCGAACCCTTGCCGGGCGAGGGACTGGGCCCCCCTCATGCCGACCTCCTCCTGGACGGTGGAGGCCATGTAGAGGTCGCAAGTCAGCTCCGAGCCCTTGAGCATCTCGGCCAGCCTTAGCATGATCGTGTGGGCGATGCGGTCGTCCATCGCTTTGCCGAAGACCTTGCTCCCGAGCCTCTCGGTCGTCGGGTTCCAGATGACCGGCGATCCGACATGGACGCCCATCTCCTCGACCTCCTCGCCGCTTGAGGCCCCGATGTCGACTAGGACGTTCCAGGGCTCTAGGGGCATCTCCCGCTCCTTAGGCTGGAGCACGTGGCCCGCCGAGGAGACGTAGGCCCCCCTCACGCCCCCCTTGTCGCCGAGGACGAGGGCCTTCTGCCCAACGAGGCAGTAGGGGTAGCCGATCTTGTCCGCCCTCCCCCTGCTCAAGTGGAGGAATCCGTCCTCGGTCACGCTGAGGACGAAGTAGCCTATCTCGTCGGCGTGGCCGAAGACGACCACCCTCCTCCCCTCCCCGGGGAAGTGGGCCACGACGTTGCCCACGTTCGTCAGCCGGATCTCGTCGGTGAAGGGCCTGAGGTCCTCCACGAACTCCCTCTGGACCCCCTGCTCGTTGCCCGTCGGGCCCGGGATCTCAGAGTACTTCACAAGCAGATCGAACAAGTCCATGAGTCGTCACAATCTGTTGAACCCGCTCAGGGTTTAAAGTAGTTGCGCGCCCCAGAGTCCGTCGACTTAGTGGGGCGTGCATTCACCTTTTTAGGGCCAGGCTCACCAGACTACTGGGTCAACATGGTTGTCGATGAGCGCATAAGGGAGCTTCTAGCCAGCACGGAGATATTCCTGCACCCGACTGACTTCACCCTGGTCAGCATAGACCCGAGGGAGGAACAGAAGGCTAGAAGCCTGCTCCTCAGCCTCGAGCCGTTCTCCTCGGTGACTTTCGATCTGGCTGAGGTCTCGCTCGTGGTCGACTCGGACGCGTGGGCGGAGCTGAGGGGAGAGTTCGGGAGCTTCAGAGAGGAGGGGCCTTACAGGCTGATAACCTTTGACATCGTCCTCGACCTCTCGATCGTCGGCTTCCTCGCCGCCGTCTCTGCGAGGCTCGCGGAGGCGGGCGTCAGCATCTACGCCCTCTCGACCTTCCTGAGGGACCACATCCTCGTGAAGGCCGGGGACGCCGAGAGGGCCATGGGAGTCCTACGGGCGTTGATCGAAGAGTGTAAGGAACAAGGTTAGGGGAGATCTCGTCTCCCATCATATAATGGGCAGGAAGGTTCTGAGCAGAACGTAGGCCACGTACGATGAGACCGTCACCGCGGCCGCCCTCTTCCTGGTGGTCCCGTAGTTCGTGGAGATCGCGAAGACAGTCAGCGCAACAGTCGCGACCCCGAACACGGTAAAGACACTTAGAGACTGGATCATCGCCCTCCCGATAAGGCCCGTCGCGACGAGCCTCGACGACACGATCACCGCCAGCTGCTGGGATGTGATCCTGTAGGCGTCAACGACCCTCAGAAGATGCTGGACAACCATCGGAGCGTGGGCGAATCCCGTCATGGCGAGGGCCCGTTTAGAACTGCCCTCCCCCACGAGTATCTTCGCCGCGAGCAGGACCAGGAGGTTCGGAAAGATCCACCTGTTGAACGCACCCAGGCCGCTCCCCAGCGCTATGAAGGGCAGTAGCCTGCTGATGATGGCGTCCAGGTCTATGCTCTGGGCGCCAGGGGTCTGCGGGCCCATGAACCCGCCCTGCCCCATTTGACCGAGGACCAGCGCGGCGAGATCCATCTTGGAGGTGTAGAGGACGCCGGCCCAGGCCGCCAGGACGGCCGCGGCGAGCACTATCGCCACCCCCTTCAGCAGGTCCTTCTCACCGATGGCCTCGAAGGCCTCCCCGGGCGAGGTGAACACCCGGGAGACCTTGTCGAGGAACCCTGGGCCCTCACTCATACCTGAGCGCCTCCACGGGGTTCAGGTTTGAGGCCCTCCAGGCCGGGTAGAGGCCCGAGACCACGCACGTCAGGACGGCGAACCCGACGACGTACGCGCCCAGCTGTATGGAGGGGGCCGGGGGCAGGTTGATGTAGCTCCCGATCACCTGGCTGAGGAGCATGCCGAAGAGCGAACCCAGGAACCCTCCCACTATGCCCGTGAACACGGTCTCGGACAGGAAGAGGAAGAGGACGTCCCTGCTCTTCGCCCCGATGGCCTTGAGCACCCCTATCTCCCGGGTCCTCTCCATGACGGAGACGGTCATCGTGTTGATTATCCCGACCCCGGCGACGATGAGGGAGATGGCTGCTATGCCGCCGAGCACCGCCTCGATGGTCCCGAGGACCTGGCCCACGAGCTCCTGGGCCGACTCGAAGGATATCACCATGATGCCGTCTCCCATCTTTTCCTTTATTCTATCCACGACCTCCTCAACGATGTCGAGGCTCTCGGCCTGGGCCATGACGTAGTCGAACTCGCCCCCGATCTCGTAGAACTGCTGCGCAGTCCTAAGGGGGATGCCTATGGAGTCGTCGAGGTTGGCGCCGAAGCTCCCGCCCGTCCTCTCGTAGACGCCTACGACCCTCAGGGTCAGCTCTTTAGTCACGCCCTTCACGCTCGCCTGGATCTTTATCCTGTCCCCGACCTCTATGATGGGCTCGTCCAGGTCCCTGGGCTGAACGATGTTCGCCCCCACGACGACGGCGGAGGTGTCCGTCCTGTATAGGGGCCTCCCGTCCTCCACCTCTGCGTTCTTGTTAAGCTCGAAGTACTCGTCAGTGACCCCGAAGACCTCGCAGCGGAACTCCCTCCCCCTCACCTCGAAGCTACACATCTTGTTGGCGATTATCGGGGTCGCCATCTTCACCCCGCTCACCTTGGAGATCAACTCCAGGTCCCTCCAGCCGAGAGTGGTCCCTACGAGGCCTCTTCCCTGCTGCATTTGTCCCGGTATCACCATGATGTTCTGCGGACCAAAGACCTCCAGCTGCTCGTTGATGTCGTTGCTGAGCCCCTGGGTGAGGGAGACGAGGCCCGTCACGGCGGCGCACCCTATCAGGATGCCCACCAAGTTAAGGGCGAACCTGAACTTCCTCTCCCTGAGGCTGTCGAAGGACATCCCAAACATGTCCCAGATCTTCAACTGCTTCCACCTAAGGTGTGAGGCCAAGAAGCCGCCTAAGCCAGAGCCAGAAGCCCCCCGTCGATCCCTGAGAGGGCGTATTTGATACGGCCTCGACGACAATCACTGGAAGCTCAACGGTCTGCTCGTGCTCCTGGTTCAGGTCGTCGGTGTAGGTGACCCTTATCCCCCCCAAGTGTTCTCCCGAGCTCGCGCCCTTTACGACCTCGAATTTCAGGTCAAAGGGTATGGGGCTGTCGGGGTCGACCGCCCCGATGTACTCCCCGCTCTCTACGGTCTTGCCGAAGACGGCGTCCTCAGCAAGTTCGATCGCGACGAACCTGACGCTCTCTGTGCCTATGAGGAGGAGATCCGCCTCGAACTCCGTGACGCCACCCGCCTCGGCGACCACAGGATCCAGGTTGATTAGGCTGAACCTGATTATCCCACTGACCCGCATGGTGACTCTCTCGGCCAGGCTCTTAGAGACGCCGTCCACGTCCAGATAAGTGAGGGTCAGGGCCGCCTGATACTGGCCAGAGAACAGGCTCCCGTCAAAGATCAGCCCGTAGCTGGCGACTGACCGATCGCCCGGCTCCATGGCTCCCAGGGACATCAAGCTGGGAGTCAGGGCCGAGACGCCCGTGAGCTGGTCTAGGGTGAGCATCGCCTTCACGTCGTACGCTTTCGCCCCTAGGCATTCGAATTCAACCTGCAGGTTGACGACGCTCCCAGGGTGGATGGTTTCGGGACTATTGCTGTAGCCCCTCATGACTACCGTGGTCTGGGGCGCTACCAGGACCGAATCTACGCTCACTGCTAGTGGGAAGGTCTCCACGTACTTCCTCCCGTCCACGTCTTCGTAGGAGGCAGAAGCTGTCATGGTGTAGACCCCGATGGAGGCGTACCTTGACACTGCGAGGGTTGTGTTGAAGAAGACGACCTCGTCAGGCTCGAGGTCCCCATGGGTGAACTTTGCCCCCTCTAGTACCACGAGCTGGGTCGACGTCGGGGCTAGCCTCACCTCCAGCTCGTGGAGGGGCTCGGAGCCGATGTTCTCGATCATGACTCTGCTCCCGGCTTCCGCTCCGGCACTTATCCTCAACTTCTGCATCCCGATGTCGATCCCCAGCCGGAGAATCGAGACCTTGTCCACCACAATGCCTATCTGCTCGGTGGCGGTCACAAACTGTGGCTCGCCTATCCTCACATAGCTGAGCTGTATATTCAGCGAGTACGCTCCTAAGGGCGTCGTCCTGTCGACGTATACAATGGGGTTGAAGACTTTCGTCGCTCCTTCTTCTATCTTGTTGAAGATCACTTGTCCATTACTGATGATCGAGATGCCGGGCGTTGTGGCCGGTACTGAGAGGGACGCCTTCACCTCGTATACTGCGAAGGAGCCGACATCCCTGAGAGACACCTCTATGCGGTTCTCCTCGCCCGCCGTGAGGTAGATGTCCTTAGCTGAAACCCTCAATAGGGGCGCGAAGGACTCAGCGTGCGCGCTGACTATCTGGAACGTGATCGCAGACGCGATGATCAGGATGAAAAACAAAGTCTTTCCTTTCTGCGTGGTCCTCACCTCAGTCTCTTCTCGCCCGCTACCGCCCCGTCCCTCAGCTGGACGAGCCGGTCCGTGAGCTGGGCGACCGCTGGGTCGTGGGTGACGACGATGAAGGTCTTCCCCTGCTCCTCGTTCAGCGACCTCAGCAGGTTCATTATTTCGTACCCTGTCTTAGAGTCGAGGTTCCCCGTCACCTCGTCGCAGAGAAGGACGGAGGGGTCGTTGACCAGGGCCCTCGCCACGGCGACCCTCTGCTGCTCACCGCCGCTGAGCTGGGTCGGCTTGTGGTCCATCCTGCCCTCCAGCCCGACCATCTCTAGGAGCTTCACGGCCCTCTCCCTTCTCTCCCCCCTCGGCACCCCCTTGATCGCCATAGGGAGCTCGACGTTGGTGAGGGCGCCCATGCGGGGGATGAGGTTGAAGAACTGGAAGATGAAGCCAATGTATTCGTTCCTGAGGTCGGCGAGTTGGTTGTCGTTCAGGGTGGATAAGTCAACGCCGTTTATGTACACCTTCCCGGAGGTGGGCTTGTCCAGTGCTCCGATCATGTTCAGCAGGGTCGACTTTCCCGAGCCGGAGGGCCCCATGATCGCCATGAACTCCCCGGACTCCACGGAGAGGTTCACCCTGTTCAGCACCCTCAGCACGGCGTCGGCTTGGGGGTACTCCTTGACGAGGTCGACCGTCTCGATGACCGGGGTCAAGCGTCCTCGTCCTCCTCGATCTCTTTGCGCAGCCTCTCGACGACGTCGAGCCTCGTCTTGAGGAGCTTCGACATGCCTTCGAGCGCCTCCAGCTTCCTATTCCTGTCGACGGTCTCGTCCAGGAACTGGAGGAACGTCGAGTAGACGTCAACGTCCTCATCGGAGAGCGAGCGTATGATCCCTAGGAACCTGTCCCTGAGGGTCCTCGGCATCCACTTGACCACGGCCCTGAAGTACCTGTCTACGAACTTGTACTCGATGTCGATGCGCTCCCCCATTCGCCCCAAGAGCACCTCGCCCCTCTTCGTCAGGTTGTAGAAGTCGGTGTCTTCCCTCAGCTCCGTCTCCAAAAAGCCCCTCGCCTCGAGGCTCCTGAGGGCCGGGTAGAAGGTCCCGGTCTTCGGCTCCCATACCCCCGAGAACTCGTCCCTGAGGACCTTCAGCATCTCGTAGCCGTACTTCGGCCCCTCGTTCAGCTGGAGGAGCACTAGGAACTGGAGGGGGCTCACGACCCTCCTCACCAGCGGACCCGCCCTCATCATAGTAGACGTCAACCTAGTAGAGTTCTAATGTAACCATGGGCCGGCTAATAAACATTGTGCAGCCGCGTGAACCGGTGGTCCGAGCCACAAATTCGACGGATTTATCTTTCCCCTCGCACATTTTTTCGGCGATGCGAATGACATACTGCATGGAGTGCGGGAAGGAGCTCCCTGAGGACGCCAGGTACTGCTCGAAGTGCGGGGCCCCCGTCGGGCCTACCGAGTGGGAGGAGTTCCAGATATCCGCCGACGACCTCGTCGGGCGCGTCAAGGAGCTGCTCCACGAGGGGAACATCCGGCGCATTATCGTCAGGAACGAGAAGGGGGAAACCCTGCTGGAGATACCAGTCACCATCGGCGTCATCGGCGCCCTCTTCGCCCCCTACCTCGCCGCCCTTGGGGCCATAGCGGCCCTGGCGACAAGGTGCACGATAGCCGTGGAGCGCAGGAAGTGAAACGGCCGCAGGCATTCAAACGTCGAACTTGACGACCCGGCTCTCCTCACCCTCTTTTATCACGGCCTCGACGTGGACGTAGCGCTCGATCCCGCTTCCCCTTATCTTGGTCCAGAGGAGATTGTCGACCTGGAATATCCCTGCGGGGTTCGACATCTCTATGTGGATCTTGATGGGCTTCTCCTCCCCCTCCTCTATATCGACGTTGTCGATGGCGAAGGCTGAGACCGAGTGGATGTTCATACTGCCGGCCTCGTAGGGGATGCGGGCCCTCCCCTTCTCCATGTCGAGGGCGTCGGCCACCTTCATCACTCCCGCCTCCACGGTGACTGGCCGGTTGGGCCCGTGGTGGCTTATGATTGCGTGGACGACCTCGGACGAGATTATGGCTGCCTCCTCAGCCGAGTAACCCTCGTGAAGCAACCGCCCGAGGATGCCGAGGGCGAGTGGAACGCTGTAGACCTCGTGCTCCTCCCTGACGAAGGCCATCCCCAGGTCGTGCATTATGGAGGCGAGGACGACGACCACCTCCGCGTCCTCCACGGACAGCCCGTAGTCCTTCACTATGCTGGGCACCACGCCCCTCCCGGAGAGCAGCCTGAGCATCTTCAGGGCCCCGTTCGCTACAATCTTCACGTGCACGGGGCCGTGGTCGTTGTACCCCATCCGATCCACGGCCATGACGTTGGCACACCTCCAGAGCGCCTGCAGCTCGGCGTCCTTGTCGACGAAGTCGAGGACCGCCTTCAGCTTCACGTTGCCCTTGGCCGGGATGCTGAGAATGTTCGACATGTTGCACCCAGTCTTCTCTGAGGCCGTCTCCCCTAAAAACGGTTCACCTGCAGAAGAGCCGGTATCCCAACATAGGATGGTTAATATTTCGAGATAGAATGAATTTAGGTAACAGGTGGTCGGAATGGTATATTGCCCCAGGTGCGGCGCCGAGAACGAGGAAGGCGCTGTGGTTTGTAAGAGCTGCGGCGAATCCCTTCGAGGGACCCGCGTCAGGACGTACAGGCGTTACAGGGACGACGAATTCTGCTTCGGCTCAGGGCGCGGTTTTAATTGGTTTGGGCTGTTCTTCGGCGTCGTTATAATCCTCGCCGGGGTCATATTCATGTATGAGGGCCAGTACTGGTGGGCCTCCTGGGACAAGCTCTGGCCCATGATCGTCGTCCTCTTCGGTCTCCTGATAGTCTTCAGCGCCCTCAGCAGGCGATGGTGAACTCACGCCGATTTTCTGTCGCAGTCCTCATCGCATGCGCCGCAGATTCTGTCGTGGCTCCACCTCGAGAGCTGGATTCGGGTGAACATCCAGTAGGTGCACAGTCCAATCGCGAAGAGGTCGAGGCCAGGGTCGCCGACCCCGTCGACGGCGACCAAGATCAAGGCGAAGCCGAGGACGAAGAGGAAGTTGAGCGCCGTCCTGACGAACGGGGGGCCCTCCTTCAGGAGGATGTTGTACAGCAGCCCGAGGACAACGAACCCGAGGCCGACGTAACCGGCGAGGGCCGGGGGACGATAATCGAAGATGAAGTAGAGCGTGGCCGTGGAAAGGGCGGCGATTGCCCCCGCGAAGAGGCCTGTGCACCCAGCGCAGAAGGTTTTACCGTTTAGTACAAGCTCGTGGCCCCCGAATTTCCCGCATCCTGGGTGGTGGCCGTGGACGAGGCGGATACCCATCAGCATGGTGTACCTCGATTCGTCCAGGTCCGAGGGGACGCTGACGGAGGAACTGCAGCGGTGGGGGAAGAGGGTGGCGACCGCGCCCAGGAGGCACATCACCGAGAAGACGGCCCAGACGAGGACTCCCCCACTGGCCGGACTGGTCGGGCCCAAACGGAGCAGGAAGACAGCTACATAGATGACCCCGACCAGGGATATGGCGAGGGGTATCCAGGCGCTTCCTCCTTTCTTCATCAACCCGAACCCCCAGTGTCCATGAGGACCCCGCAGTCACCCTGATTATTCATGCGAGCCTTTGAAAAAGGTTCCATCGCCTCCAAGATACGCTGAGAATTTAAGAAATAATTAGGGTTGAAGACGTTACCTTCTTGAGAGCACGTTGAATATGATCAGTAGGCCGAACGCTATGATGAAGACGGGCCACAGCCTGTCCCAGGACGCCCAATTGTAAGCGGTCCCGAGGAGGCTCGTGAGGCCCCAGACGACGATGAGGAGGCCGAAAAGGACCCCCCAGATTGGGACCCCTCCCCTCGTCCCGAAGCAGACGTCGTCCTCGAACCGCCTCCG
>SMTZ1_10001642_pt1 | contig 22537 bp, 21 predicted proteins | sample DeeMarSWOR136_30_FD_25667 | JGI IMG/M metagenome (IMG submission 25667) | reverse complement strand
TGGGGATGTTTGCTCCCAGGCTTAAAAGATAACGGTCATCCAAAAACGAGCCAGCCACCTCAACTTTAGTGTCGTTTATTTCCCGGAGATAGGTGTCTATTTTTTTTTCTTTCAAGCCAACTGAGGTACCCGAGCTGTAGATTCTTAATTCTAAGTTTTCCCTCAACGGAACAAAAAGTTCAAAAGGGACAGCCCACTGGGTCAGCGTGATCGTTTCGGTTTTTTTCTTCAGATCCCAGCTCTGGTAAATAGCTCCCAGGGTAGCAGATGACCTCTGACCGAAGACCACCTGAGCTTCAGGGCTTTTGATCCCCGAAAATATAAGGCAAACAAGAATTAAAATAGTAAGTTTTGCTTTTTTCATCTTTTATCCAGCTCACCGGTGATGATCACGGTTCCGGTCTCAACTTTGGTAGCTGGCGTGTAAGGATTATCTCTTGCTGGATCCTGAATCAGGCTTATATTATCATTGGTCTGGTTCAACCTCTCTCCCAGAAAATCAAAGATCACCTCTTTTTCCAAAGTCTCAAATGTTGTCTCCAGACTTAAAAGATTTTCAACAGGAGTTTTATATTCTGAAAGATCTAAAGACAGATTATACATATCCAGAGCCTGGTGGAATTTTGGATCATCGAGCAATGCTCTTTCAAACTCCTTTTTGGCATTCTCATACCTTCCCTCATCCAGATGATCCAGGCCTCGACAGTAGGCTAAAAAAGAGGAAAGGGATCTGGTTGGCACTTTTTTTATTTGTTCTTTTTCCTCTGGGGTTATCTCCACACCCATACTCTCGATTATCTCAAAAGCCAATTCCTTTTCCAGTTTGAAGAAATTCTCTTTGGTCTCGGTTTTAATCATCTCTTTTCTGGTCTCTATTTCTTGTCCGAGGGGGATTGCCCATTTGCCCTTTTTTTTCTCTTTCTCTTTGTATTCTCTTTCAATTGCTGACTCAGTTTTGGGACCGTAGATTCCATCTGGAGTAAGTCCCTGGTCCTTCTGGAATTTTTTTATAGCAGCTTTGCTTTTGGGTCCGATTTTTCCGTCGATTTCTCCATCATAGTATCCGAGATCAGCAAGTTTTGCTTGCAGAATTTTTTCTGGCTCCCAGCTGGAATCCACTGTCCGGGTTGAAACCAAGGAAGCTTTTATTTTTAATTTCTCCTCCTCTGAATATTCTATTGAGCCGACAACTATCTGAGAGGCTCCCAGAAGCTTTCCCACCCTTGGAACTACGAACTTATCCAGGTATTCGCTTTCTTTAAATTCTATCTTTTCCAGTAGCTTTTCCAGTTTTTGTCTTTCAACAACTTTAAGCTTCTTTACTCTAACAAGGTCCTGGTGCAAAAGTTCAGTTAATCCTTTACTAAAGACTTTCAGGGATGGGTCTAATCCCAGAGGTTTGAATGAAGCTATTGTCAGGTTGTTGGAGGGAATTTCAACTTGACTTATTTTTTCCTCCTCTACTAAAGCCTTTTGCACTTCCCCTTCGATTATTTGCTCTGAAAGACTTTTGATTCTAATTTTTACCTTTTTTTCAATTTCTTCTTGCGGTTTGAAAAGCAGAAATTCCTGGTACGAGCTTATGGCTTTCTCCAGTTCGTTTTTCCTATCATAAATTAAGGCTAAATAGAAACTGGTCTTCGGGTCCGGTTTAATAAGCTCAGCTTGCTTTAAAGCGTCAAAAGCTCTGTCCAGATCACCCTTTTTGTAATAGACAACACCCAATTTCTGCCAGATCTCTTCTTTTTCGGGATTTTTCTCCGAAGCTTTGCTCAGGTTTTCTATTGCCCTGCCGTAGTCTTTTTTTAAAAAAGAGATTTTACCTCTGCGGTAGTAGTTGGCTCCGCATCCTGACAGGATCAGACAGATGATAAGACAGGTCAGGCTTTTTTTATACATACTTAAAACTCATATTGTGCTTCAGTTAATTTGATTCAGATTCACTTCTCAATTGGATGGTTTGGTTATTTCCCTGTCTTTATGCCAGACGAATTTGGAAGTTCCTTTCGGTTTTTCGAATTAAGATAAAATTCAGAATTCGAATGTCAAGAGGATTCTAAAGGAGCTGAAGGTATGAGGGAATCTAATGAATAAGGGATTACGATTTTGTAGGGGCGTATTGCGATACGCCCCTACTTAAAATCCATTAGAAAGGAGGAACTGATGAATAAGGGATTGTACCTCTCCCTGACCCTCTCCTTTGAAGGAGAAAAAAGGGGTACGGTGAATAAAAAAGCTGTGCTTTGTGGATAAAGCTAAGGCGGAAAAGGACTTCTGGAATCATGTCAATTGAGGTTCTTTCAACCTTTTGTTTGTTTTTATCTTTCCCCCCTCATTTTTTGCTTGACAGCCATTTATAAGATAGTATATTATTGGAAATCATTCTTATTTGACATCGTGGGAGCTATTTAAAGTTGGTTGGTTTTTTTAATGAATGGGCTAATATCTTTTTATATAACCGTAATCCCAAAAAAGCCTTAGAAGGAGGTGAGAAAGGTGAAGAAAATTTTAACTTTGATCTTGATTGGCCTGTTTTTGGTTTTTGGGATGCTTTCCTTTGCCCAGGAAAAAGAGGAGATGAAGATGGCAGATCCTGCTGAGGAGCTGGCTAAATCGATAGCGAATGGGAAGATGTTGTTCGGCGATAAAAGCTTGGGGACAGGTACGATGACCTGCAATTCCTGTCACATGGAGGGTGGAACAAAGGACGGTAAGATGGGGGATAAGATGATTCCTGCTTTTGATAATGTGGCATCTAAATATCCCAAGTATTTTAAGATGGCACAGAAGGTTATGACTCTGTCTCAGGTTAACAACTGGTGCTTAGTTAATACCCCGATGAAAGGTAAGGCACTCGCTTGGGATGACCAGAAACTTGCTGACTTGACTGCTTATGTGGCATCGGTGAAAGCCATGAAGGAGGAAAAGAAAAAGTAAACCCGTTTTGCGGGAAAGTTTTGTTCAGCGGTGGGGGGCATCCTTGCTAAAGGGCCCTCCGCTGAGAGGAGAATCCTTTTCAATATTTTTTCTGTTAAAATAGAGCTTTTATGTCTCAACAGGGAAATTGGAAAATAAGAGATGGTTTTAAAATCGAGAAGGTCGTTTCAGATTTGTTCCTTCCAGTAAACATCGCCTTTGTGCCCAATCCCAAAGATGAAAAGGGAACTCCTCTTTTTTATGTGACCGAACTTTACGGTAAAATCAGGGTGGTAACCAACGAATTTAAAGCTTTTGTCTTTGCTGAAAACCTTTTGAATTACCAACCTGACTTTAAGATTCCGGGAACAGGGGAATCGGGGGTTATGGGAATTGTGGTTAATGACAATGGAGATGTTTACGCTTCGATGCTTTATAAGGATAATAAATATTTTAAAAATAAGGTAGTGAGATTCACCACCAGGGATGGTTTGAAGGCAGATGAATCTGAAACCATAATCGACGATATACTTTCGATCAATGCAGCTCACCAGGTGCAGGCGCTGACCATTCACCAGGGGAAACTTTACGTCAACGTCGGGGATGGAATGATAGATCCGGAGGTTGCGCAGGATGATAATGACCTCAGGGGAAAAATACTCAGGATGAATCTGGATGGTTCGATTCCCCAGGATAATCCCGATCCCAAAAGCTATGTTTTTGCCAAGGGTTTGCGCAATCCCTTCGGAGCAGCCTGGAGAAAATCCGACCGGAATCTTTATATCTCCGACAATGGACCAGCAGTGGATGATAGGATCGCTAAAATCCTTCCCGGTGAAAATTATGGTTGGCCCAATTCGATGAGAACCAACTCTCTGTTCGTCTGGTGGTATACCGAGGCTCCTGCCGCAATTGATTTTGCTGGTGATCAGTTCGGAGATGATTTTAAAGATCATCTGTTTGTAGCTCTTTTCGGGTATGCATATGAAGAAGGTCCAGCTGCGAAGGGCAAAAAGATCGTCGAAATGGTGATTGACAGAAATGATAACGTTGTATATCTAAACGAATTTCTCAGATATCAGGGTAAGGGACCAGCTTCTGTATGCGGACTTGCCTTTGGTCCTGACGGTTTGTATTTCACCGACCTTCACGGGGAGGTCGGATTTAAAAAAGACAAAAAAGAAGGTGGAAACGTCTGGAGGATAACCAAAACATCAAGGAGAAGAAAATGGCAAAGGTCGCCGATAACCAGGAGAATTTAAAGAAGTGCATCTGCGGTGGCTGTCCCACCTATGGTCAGTGTATGAAGGATAAGATGGAGGGGCTTTTCTGCGCCAAAGGGAAAAGCAGTTGTGAGCTGGAAAAGAACGGCTGTTTGTGCGGAGCCTGTCCGGTTGCCTCGGAAAACAAGCTGGATAGGATGTATTACTGTGAGAGCGGAGCTGCTGAATAGCTTTTAGTACTTCTCTGGTCTTATTTTCGACACCATTGTAAAGTTCGATCATTTGATAATAGACAACAGTTGCGTCTTGTTTTACCTCAAGTAGTTAAAGTAAAAAAAGGGAATTTTATGTCTTTATTTCACTTTAAATCCATACTTGCTATATTTTTTCTTCTGACGGGGCTTATTGCGGTCATCTGCATGCTGACTTTGATGGGTAGATCAGAGAGGAAAATCAGCGCAGTCTTCTTAAGAAGACTGCACAAAGGTGCAGGTTTCGTTTTCGCGATACTTTTTTTGGTGATAAGCTATTTATGCATAAAATACGTGGCTATTATTGGGGATAAGCTCTCCTTGAGGGCTGTTTTGCATGGGGTTTTAGCGCTGGGACTTTTTATAGTTCTGGCTTTAAAGCTCTCCATAGTCCGGTTTTACAAGCAATTTTCAAGATACGTTCCGGGATTGGGGATGACCGTTTTTGCCCTAACATTTGTGGTGTTTTCCACTTCAGCAGGATTTTTCTTATTGAGCACGAGCAAACAGTCCGTTGTTGAGGAAAAACGTTCTTCAGGAGAGATTTTAGCGGACTTGGAGCTTGGAAAAGCACTTTTTGAGGAAAACTGCTTTTTCTGCCACTATGCTGACAGGACCGATTCCAAGATAGGGCCTGGACTGAAGGGAATTCTAAAAGTAGAAAAACTTCCATTCAGCGGAAAGCCAGCTACTCCAGATAATGTTACAGAGCAGCTTCTTAATCCATACAGGAATATGCCCTCGTTTGAATCCTCTCTTTCTGAGCAGGATATTGAGAGTCTCTTGGCTTATTTGAGAACTCTATAATTACATCAAAATCTATATACCATAGATTTTAAGTTAAGCTAATCTGAAATAATATTAAACCGCAGGCCAACTTATAATTCGTTGGAGGATATAATATTACATAACACCCTCCAATCGATTTCTCAATTAAATTCTCTTGAAAGGGTTTTAGTTAGTCGGAGCTTTAATTTAAAGTGGTATACATATTTTCTCAGACATTAACCTTTTATTTCGATAAAATTATGGTTTTTTTCGTTAATTTTTCTATTCCTAATAGTCATTTTTGACTTGACAAATTATAGGTTAGTCATTTAATTAACGGAAAATTTTAAACGGTTATTTTAACATTTTCAATTATGAACAAAAGTGAGGAAGCAAAAGAAAGTCTTTATCTGGAGCTGAAGAGGATCAGGGCTGAAGCGAAAAAGGAGTATAATCCTAAAAACATATCTTTTGATCCGGATAAACTCCAAAAAAGGATCAGCCGATCCGAGCATCTGGTGGATTTTAATGATATACAATTAGATAAGGGTTGGCTGGAAAAGTATTTTAAAGAATTTATTTTGTCATTGAAGAAGTTTACCAAGGAAAATGGATCGTTTATAGAAAAGTATGAGGATAGCTTCGAGAGAGACAAGTTGGATTTAGAGATCTTAACAAAAAAAGTGTTTATTGGGGATTCGGATTACCTGAAGAATTTAGCAAGCGAACTCGGAGTGGAGGATAAAGACCTGTTCTTTATAGGTTTGGAATTAGGCAGGCCTGTTTTTGAGCTGTATGCTGAAAAACTAAAAGGAAAAGTCCAGCCCGATAACTGGGGCAAAGGAAATTGTCCGGTATGCGGGAGCAATCCTGCTATGGCTTACTTGAGAGAAGACGATGGCAAAAGGATATTGTGGTGTCAGTTCTGCGGAACCGAGTGGAGCTTTATGAGAATAAAATGCCCTTTTTGCTCCAATGATGACCATGATACTTTAAGATATTTCTTCACCGATGAAAAAAGCCCTTACCGGGTAGATGTCTGTGACAAATGCATAAAGTACATAAAGACTGTAGATCAGAGGAAAATCGAGGAAGGTGTTGATTTGGATTTGTATTGGGAGAGTATAAAAACTTATCCAATGGATTTGGTGGCTCAAAAAGAGGGATTTTCAAATCCTCAAACCTCAGGTAAAAGGAAGGGAGCGATAATTTAAATCGATAAAAAGAATCATAAAAATAAATAAAAGGAGGTGAACAAAATTGAGGAAAGACAGGAAAATAACGTTATTGATATTAGTTTTTGTTTTCCTTTTTGTTTTTACCCAGGTGATTCTGTCCGCATCTAAACAGGCGGAGAAAAAAGAATCCACTGCTTTTGAGACAAGATGTTCGATCTGTCATTCCCTGCAGGAGGTAAGAACGGGAATGGAAAAGATCATTGGGGAAATGCACCAAAAGGCAGGGGTGAAAATCAGCCCGGAGTCGATGAAGGAGATCGAGGCAACTTTCACTCTTTTACCAACCGAGGAACCGGAGGCACAGCTTTTTCAGGAGAAATGCGGCAAATGCCATTCCGTGTCTATGGTGGTAAAGGCTCATCAGACCAAAGATGAAGCGGAGATGAAGGATATCATTGAGAGGATGGCGGAAAAGGAGAAGTCCGGAATTTCCCAGAATGAAATCGACAAAATTCACCAGTCGATGATCATGTTAAATGAGATCTACGAAAAGGATGTGGAAGTTAAATCGGAAAAGAAATAAAAAATAGTAATTTTAAGGAGGTGAATACCATTATATGAAAGTTTCGAGAAGAGGATTTCTGAAGATAACCGGAGCTACTACTGGTGGAGCGGTATTGAGTACCCTCGGAATTTTCCCCAGGGAAGCTGAGGCTCAGGCGCTGGATCTGAAGATCAAATATGCCAAGGAAAGCACTACTATCTGCCCTTACTGCGGGGTAGGATGCAGTGAGATAGTCTCGGTAAGCAATGGCAAGGTGATCAACATCGAGGGTGATCCGGACCATCCTATAAATCAAGGAGCCTTATGCAGTAAAGGACAGGCCCTGATCCAGGTGGCTAACAACGAGAGAAGGATGACCAAGGTTTTGTATCGTGCTCCTTACAGTGATCGGTGGGAGGAGAAAAGCTGGGATTGGGCCTTACCCGAGATTGCCAAAAGGATTAAGAAAACCAGGGATGAAAACTGGATGGAAAAGGATTCTCAAGGCAGGTTGGTAAATCGATGTGAGGCTTTGGCTGGTTTAGGCGGTGCTGCCCTGGATAACGAGGAGTGCTACCTCTGGGTTAAGTTAGCCCGAGCTCTGGGGATCGTATACCTGGAACACCAGGCCCGCATATGACACTCTGCCACAGTCGCCGGTCTGGCGGAAACATATGGCAGAGGGGCTATGACCAACCACTGGATCGATATCAAGAATGCTGATTGCATTATGATAATCGGGTCCAATGCAGCGGAAAACCATCCCATTTCCTTCAAATGGGTAACCGAGGCTATGGATAACGGAGCAAAGCTCATAAGCGTGGATCCCCGCTTCACTCGTACCTCAGCCCGGGCAGACCTGTACGTTCCTATCAGGTCGGGCACGGATATCGCATTCATAGGTGCGGTGATCAATTACATCTTGGAGAACAATCTTTACAACAAAGAATATCTGGTTGATCACACTACTGTCAGTTTTCTGGTTAATCCTGATTTCGGGTTCAAGGACGGATATTTTACCGGATATGATAAGAATAAAAGACTCTATGATAAGAGTAGCTGGCAGTACCAGCTGGATGAGAATGGGATTCCTAAAATGGATAAAACCCTGATGGATCCCAACTGTGTATTTCAGCTTCTGAAAAAGCACTATTCCCGTTATACCCTGGAGAAAGTATCCGGTATAACTGGTGCGCCACCTGAGATGATAGTAGAGGCTGCCAAGACTTATGGAGCTACCGGAGCAAAAGACAAATCCGGAACTATAATGTATGCAATGGGAACTACCCAGCATACCGTAGGGACCCAGAACGTACGCAGTTATGCCATGCTCCAGCTTCTTCTGGGAAACGTGGGAGTAGCAGGCGGAGGAATCAATGCTTTAAGAGGCGAATCCAATGTGCAGGGCTCAACTGATATGGCATTACTTTTCCACATTCTTCCCGGTTACCTTAAAACCCCCAGAGCTGAAAACCAGACCCTGGAACAGTATCTGGAGGTATGGACTCCCAGGTCCAATGATCCCAAAAGCGCTAACTGGTGGCAGCATACTCCCAAATACATGGTCAGTCTTTTGAAAGCTTTCTGGAGAGATAAGGCTCAAAAGGAAAACGAATTCTGCTATCAGTATCTACCCAAGGTGGGAGCCAATTACTCCCATATCTCGATGTTCGAGGCGATGTACGATGGAGTGATCAAGGGCTTGATCTGCATGGGTCAGAATCCGGCAGTTGGCGGACCAAACGTTTATAAGGAGAGAAAAGCGCTTCAGAAACTGGATTGGCTGGTAGCGGTGGATTTGTGGGAGACCGAGACCGCTGCTTTCTGGACTGACCCGGAGGTGGATCCCAAGAAGATCAAAACCGAGGTCTTCATGCTTCCGGCAGCTGCCTCAATGGAGAAAGAGGGAAGCATTACCAACAGCGGACGCTGGATGCAATGGAGATATATGGCGGTTCATCCTCCAGGAGACACCAAATCCGATCTGTGGATTTTGGATCGAATCCAAAAGGAGCTGAAAAAGCTCTACGCACAAGGCGGTACTTTCCCCGATCCGATAGTTCATCTTGATTGGGATTATGGCAAGGCTGAGGAGCCGGATGTGCATCTGGTGGCAAAAGAGGTTAATGGTTATGATCTCACCACCGGAAAGCTGGTTGCTTCATTCGCTAATCTCAAAGATGATGGAACGACCTCCTCGGGCAACTGGCTTTACTGCAACAGTTATACTGAGAATGGTAACATGGCAGCTCGCAGGGATCCTACCGATGCTCCCAACAAAATTGGCCTTTATCCCAACTGGTCGTGGTGCTGGCCAGTTAACCGCAGGATTATCTATAACCGAGCTTCCTGCGACCTGGAGGGTAATCCTTACGCTCCCCACAAGTGGGTTATAAAATGGACCGGTCCTGATACTAAGTGGAAAGGTGGCGATGTTCCGGATGGTGGATGGCCTCCTGGAGATAAGTATTCCTTCATTATGAAACCAGAAGGGCATGCCAGGCTTTTTGGCTTCGGTTTGGCTGATGGGCCATTTCCTGAACATTACGAACCTCTGGAGAGCCCGGTCAAGAACACGATGTCCTCTGCCCAGACTAATCCCACCATCGTTATCTGGACCAAGGAGTTGGATCAAATAGGTACTGCAAAGGATTTCCCCATCATCGCTACCACTTATAGAGTTACCGAGCACTGGCAGGCAGGTCAGATGACCAGAAACAACCCCTGGTTGGTGGAGCTGATGCCGGATATGTTCGTGGAGATGAGCAAGTCTCTGGCTCAAGCCAAAAACATAAAGAATGGTGACAAGGTAAAAATCATGACTGCCAGAGATTCCATAGTTGCTTATGCAGTGGTAACCGATCGTTTCAAACCCTTCAAATTGAATGGAAAGGCTTACGAGCAGATAGGTCTTCCCTGGCATTATGGGTTCAAAGGCTTGGCCAGGGGTCACAGCGCAAACCGTCTGACCCCCAATGTGGGAGATGCCAACACCATGATTCCAGAATATAAAGCTTTCCTTTGTGACGTGAAAAAGGAGGTGGGATAAAATGGCAGAAAAAGGCATACTTTTCGATATGGAGAAGTGCATAGCCTGCAGAGCCTGTCAGGTCGCATGCAAGCAGTGGAACGAGCTCCCAGCTGAGAAGACGACATTCTTTGCTGCGGCAGGTGGATACCAGAATCCGATTGGACTTTCCCCCAAGACTTATACCCTGGTCAAATTCTATGAAGTAGAAAAGGACAATCGGCTTCGGTGGCTTTTCCGAGTGCAGCGCTGCTTCCATTGTGTTGACCCGGCATGCGTGAAGGCTTGCCCGGTATCACCCAAGGCGATGACTCACCTGAAGGATCAGGGGATCGTCTATGTTAATAAGGATCTGTGCATCGGGTGCGGAGCCTGCCATGAATACTGCCCCTGGAACACTCCCCAGATCGACGACACCATCGGGAAATCCACCAAATGCACTTTCTGCGTTGACCGGGTGACCAACGGGTTGGAGCCAGCTTGCGCCAAGGCTTGCACCACAGGCGCCATCACCTTTGGTGACTATGATAAAATCAAAATGATGGCTCAAAAAGCCAGTGACAGGCTGAAAAAAAAGGGAAGAAATCCGGTGATCTACGGGGAGAAGGAGCTTGAGACCGGGATGCACAAAATCTATGTTTTGCCCGAGCCCTTGGATTTTTATCCTGATCTTCCCAAGAGTCCAAAGGTCTCAGAGGATCTGGGATTCTTCCACGAGCTTTTGAAGCCTTTAGGTAAGCTCACTTTGACTGCAGCTTTGGTTGGAATGGTTTTAGCAAAGATTAAAGAGAAAAAGAACAAAGACAAATTAGTCTCAAAAGAAGAGGAGGGATGATTATATGAAAAAGGTTATATTCGTTGTTCTTACTGTAATACTTTTCTCTTTGTTGGTTTCGAACTTAGCCTTCTCCCAGTTGGCTGAGGTTAAAGTAGGAAAAGGGACCTTAAAAATAGGGGGTATTCTCCAGGCAGGATTTACCTACAATCTTGAGGATTCAATGGGTTTTGACTCATTCACCCTGAACCGGGCACGTATCCTTTTGTGGGGTGATATTGTCCCTAACAAGATCAAGTATTTTGTACAGACCGAGACCTATAACGTGTCGAAAGGTGAGGTTATCCCTGTAATTTTGGATTACAAAGCTCAATTCTTCTATATTCAAAAAACTGAGATAACGGTTGGTAGATTTCTTCCCAATTTCACCCTTTATATGCCTTATCACACAGGAAAATTGGAGATGATCAATTATCCCTTAACCACTCAAAGATATGCGGTGTGGAGGCAGGTGGGAATCCAGACTACCACCCAGACGGATTATGTCGATTTCAACCTTGGAATTTTCAACGGATACCCCGCAAACAATTTCTCAGACAACAACGACGCCTTTGACTTTTTCGGAAGAGTTGATTTCAAACCTCCGGTGGATGAGGCTAAGATAAGGTTTGGAGGTTACGCCTGGCTGGGGAATGCTGACCCTGGAGGTAATTTAACAGATTCAGGAACGGTCAAGTGGAACCGATTTGGTGGTTTTGCTATGGCTGATTATAAGGCATCGGAGAAGGTTACCCTGAGGTTCAGAGGAGAATTTTTGGTTGCTTCCACCGAGTACGTCGATCCTTATTATTGTACCATGGATAGCTTGTGCACCACCGATGGGCAGGCGTTTTTTGCTCAAATTGGGGTGCAGCCCGATCCCCGGGTTGAATTTTTAGCTCGTTATGATCACCACGACCCGGACAAGGATATGAGTTATGAGGAATATCAGGGTACTGCCAAGCTTTACAGAGGTTCATTCGATAATGGTTTTGGAATGATGAATGATGATGAGGAAGCCTGGTTGACCATAGGGGTGAATTATTACCTCGAGGGAATCAATTCCATGTTCTATTTGAACTACATCCACAAGATGGAACCGGGAGACAAAAACGTTCAAGATGAGACTGGTAAGTGGATTAAAGAAGAAAGAGAGATTGACAACGATCTGATAGTTGCCCAGGTTCAGATCACATTTTAAAAAGGAGAATAGCTTATGGCAGATAAGAAAAAATTGATTTTGGGCATAATTCTTTTCGGCTCTATCTGGGGTGGTTTGGAAGCCCTGGGAATTGGCGTTATGAGCTCTTTCGATTTCACTATGAAATCCCCTTTTCTGGCAGCAACCGGTATTTTGGTTTTGGCAGCGGCAAGGATGATTTTTCCACGCCGGGGAAGCACCTTGCTGATGGGACTTGTGGCAGCCGGCTTTAAATTCCTGACCCTTCCCCAGATATTATTCTGTCAGGTGGCTGTGGTTGCCATTCAGGGAGCTGTGCTTGAGCTTGCCTTCTCCTATGCTGAGAAGAGAAACTTTTCTTCCTGGTTCTCCCTGGGAGCTTTGGGATTTTTCGCCATGTACATTAACTATGCTGTTTTCTCCCTTATCGAAACCTATCTGGTTTTAAATCCCTTCTGGGTGGAGAAAGGATTTTCCGGAGTTATAAACTACACTTTCCTGGAAGGAAGCCTGGCTGCGGTTTTGTGCTTCTTCTTTGTCAATTTTGGCTTCAGCCTTGGTAAATCCTTGGCTCCCGCGTTTTCCCAGTGGCAGACGGTTAAGGCTAAACTCTATAATGTTTTTGCTTTGGTAGCTGCTTTCGGCTGTTGGGTTTTAGGATTTATGCTCTACAGGTAGAAAGAAGAACATTAAAAAAGAAAAGGGTATGGGTTTGAAAATCCATACCCTTTTTTAGAATGGAGAGAATCAGATGGAAAAGATTTTCAAAAAAGTAGAGCTTAAGGTAAATGGGAAGGAAGTTCCTTTGAATCCATTTGCCAATAACGTATTTGGCAATACCATCTGGGGTATGGTCACTTCTTTAAAATTAGAAGAGGAGCCGGAGACGGTGGAGATAAAGATCTCCCTTCAGTAGAAAATAGATTGAATCGCTCGTAATAAAATTAGGAATAAAAATGTTGAAAATATCTGGAATACCGATTAAGGTTTTTTTAATCGCGGTATTATTAATAAGTGTCCTGCTCGCGCAAGATGGTGAAGAACAAGACATGTGGAAGGCTTTTGAATTTTTCATTGATAAGTGGGAAGGAAAAGTAGAAGGGAAATATGGCGAAGGCAAGATAGATTTGGAATTCAGTTTTGTTCTTAGGGGAGTTTATCTTCAACTGAAGAACAAAACCGTATTTGAGCCCCAGGAGAAAAATCCCGCAGGTGAGGTACACCAGGATTTCGGGTTTATCAGTTATGATGAAAACAGAGAGAATTATGTACTCCGAGAGTTTAATGTGGAAGGTTTTGTGAATCAATACGTTCTGGATAGCCTTTCTGAGGATGGTAAGACTCTGGTATTTACAACTGAGAATATAGAAAATATTTCGCCGGGCTGGAGAGCAAGGTTAACATATAATGTTCTGAATGATAACGAGTTTCGTCAGGTCTTTGAGCTTGCCCCTTCGGAGAAGGATTTCGAAGTTTGTACGGAGGCTCATCTCAAACGAAAACAATAGGAAGATAAATAAAAACATATGCGTATCTTGTTGGTAGTTGGAAGGAAAAAAAGGGGGAAGACCTCCCTTGTGGAGAAAATCGTTCCGGAGTTTATAAAAAGAGGGTATAAAGTAGGAACCATAAAATATACCACTATGGATCATGATTTCGACACTCCGGGCAAGGATTCCTTCAAACATACCCAGGCTGGAGCTGAGACCACCTTGGTTTTATCTCCCCAGAGGCTGGCCCTTTTCTCCTCTGATCTGAGAAAAAAAAATCCGGATGAGCTTTTTGAGCTCTTTTTTAAAGGTTATGATTTAATCATAGGGGAAGGATTTAAGAATTCACCCTACCCTAAAATTGAAATCCTGGATTCATCCAGGGATAGAGAACCTTTGTGCGGAGAAAAGGATAATCTGATAGGAGTAGTAGGACAAGTAGTCAAAAAGTTGAAAGTACCAGAATTTAATTTGAATCAAATAGTTAAGTTAACTGATTACATCGAAGAGAGATTATTCGGAGACAGAGAAACAAGATGAACATTACTCATTCTGATGTTATATGGTTAGTTATTATTATTTTATAGCTATCTCTTTTTTCTATCGTATGAGTTAAGAAAGAATCGACTTCCCCATAGCCAAAGGGATAACTTTGACCACCAATCTCTCCTCTCTTAATCTGGATTTAATGTGAAGCTTTCCCCAAAACTATTTAAAGAAATCCGCTCCTTTTTGGGGATAAAGAATATTGTGAGTCAGAACTATGAGGGAAAAGAGGGTTTTCCTATGCTCGGAAGAACTTCTCTTTTCGGAGTGATTGTTAGGTGTTAAAAATGACTGGGATTATCTTAGCAGGGGGTAAAAATACAAGGATAAAAACGGAGAAGGGACTCATACAACTCGGGAACAAGACCATTATAGAGAATACCCTTGGCATTTTCAAAAAGTTGTTTTCAGAGATCATCATAGTAACCAACAATCCAGAATCCTACCTGAAATTCGGTACCAGAGTGGTGGAGGATCTGGTTAAAAACAAAGGTCCTTTGGCTGGAATTTTTACCGGCCTCTGTTTCTCCACCAATGATCTAAATTTCGTGGTGGGGTGCGATATGCCATTTGTCAACTCGAATCTGGTGGGCTACATAATGTCAAAGCCAAAGGAATATGATGTGGTTATACCTGAGATTAATGGAAGATTGGAATCCCTATTTGCCAGATATTCAAAGTATGTGCTTCCGCTTATTTTATTTCGTCTTTCAAAGAATGAATTAAAGATACAGGATATTCTCTCTGAGCTAAATGTTTTGAGGATAACCAAGGAGGAGGTGGAAAGATTCGATCCGAAGCATTTGAGCTTCTTCAACATAAATACACAAAAGGATTTGAAAAAAGCTTTGGATTTGTTCTCGCAGGATAAAAGTTAAACTCAGTATAAGTGTAATAATATTATTTCAAACCGGATGGTTTAGATAAATGCCAAAGGGGAAAAAAACGAAGACACAAAAGATTTTAAAGATTAAAAACGGTACAGAATGGTCTTTTGAGGATGAGGTGGTCGAGGAAAGACCTCTGTCCATTCTTCTGAACGGGCAGAAATTGGTAACCCTTTTGAGTACTCCCAGCGACCAGAAATATCTGGCTTTGGGATTTTTGTTCTCCGAAGGTTTGATCAAAAAAAGGGATGAGATAAAGAAAGTTCAGTTTTTGTCAGGAAAAAACGAGGTGAAGGTTTTCACCGAAAAGTCAATTAAGCTTTCAGACGAATTCTTAAAAGATGCCCTTTTTCTCTCAGGATGCGGGAAGGGGAAAAGCTTTGAGAAGCTTGAGGATGTAAATTTGCTCGAAGACGTTTTGATAAATTTAGAATTCACTGTAAAAGCAGAGGATATAACAAATCTTATTAAGGATTTCGAGAAAAAATCATCTTTGTTCAGGGCAACCGGAGGGGTTCATAGCGCTGCTTTGGCAAGGAAGGATAAGATTTTACTTTTTAAGGAAGATATTGGAAGACATAATGCCGTGGATAAGGTATTGGGGGAAAGTCTGGTTAAAAAAATTCCTTTGGGGGATAAAATACTGGTATCCAGCGGAAGGGTTTCCTCGGATATAGTAAAAAAAACACAAAGAGCCAAGATTAACCTGATTGTATCCCGCTCAGCTCCCACCAGCTTAGCCATAGAATTGGCGAAAAAGCTGGGGATAACCATAGTTGGTTTTGCTCGCAGTAAGCGAATGAATATCTATACCTATCCGATGAGAATTATTGTTCCTGATAAAAGTGATTAGTTATAGTTTTGATATTTTAGTTAGGTTTTTTGAAAACTAAAACTTTTAAGCCTCAGCTTAAATAATATAAAAAAATCCACCCTCTTTTAGTTTCAATTTATTAAGAGGGTGGATTTTTTATTGTTCTATCCGCAATTAACTCAAACCAACCGCCAGCATCATGGGAAGATCCCGCGCTGTTTAAGGGCGCTGGCAACCCGCCTGACCGCGATCATGTAAGCAGCCATTCTCATATCCACCTTTTTATCCTGAGATATCGACCACACTTCATCGAAGCTTTTCACTATGATTTTCTCAAGGCTTTCATTGACCTGATCAACATCCCAGAAGAAAGCTTGGATATCTTGCACCCACTCAAAATAGGAGACCACCACCCCTCCGCTGTTTGCCAAAACATCTGGAACTACGATAGAACCTTTGTGCCCAAGGATCTTGTCTGCCTCAGGGGTAGTAGGACCATTGGCTCCTTCGATTATGTATTTAGCCTTAATTTTGTCAGCATTTTTCTCGGTGATTTGATTTTCCAATGCCGCGGGAATCAGGACATCGGCGTCTGAGAAGAGCAGTTCCTCATTGGAGATCTTTTCTGTCCCACCTTTTTTGTATCCCTCTAAAAGATGATTCTCCGAGGTCTCCACATATTTGAGCATATCCGGAATATCCAATCCGTTGGAATTATAGAATCCGCCAGTTACGTCGCTTACCGCAACTATTTTGCAGCCATTCTGGCTAAGAAGCTCCGCTGCTACCGAACCAACGTTTCCGAATCCCTGCACAATCACCGTTGTATCCTTCGGGTTTTTGCCCAATTTATTGAGCAGTTGTATGGTGGAAATCATTACTCCTCTTCCAGTAGCTTCTCTTCTTCCTAAAGAGCCGCCCAATTCTATCGGCTTTCCGGTGACGATGTCCATAACGGTCCTCCCTTCGAACATGCTCACCGTATCCATTATCCAGCCCATGGTATCAGCGCCGGTATTGACATCCGGAGCCGGAATGTCCCTTCTGCCTCCAATAATGGGCATAATCATCACAGTGTAGCGTCTGGTCAGGCGTCTCACCTCCTGGGTGGACATTTTAAAGGGATCGCATTTCACACCACCTTTAGCTCCACCATAGGGAATGTTCACCACCGCACACTTCCAGGTCATCCAGGCAGCCAAAGCTTTAACCTCATCCAAGGTTACGTCCTGATGGTATCTTATTCCACCCTTACAGGGCCCTCTCACACTGGAATACTGCACCCGATGTCCGGTGAAAACCTCGATGCGTCCATCGTCCATCTCCACCGGAACAGAGACGGTGAGTTCCCTTTCAGGCTGACGTAAAACATTGTGGATATTTGGATCCAGGTTGATCTTTTTTGCCACCTCATCCAATTGCTTTAAAGCCATCTGAAAAACACTATCTGCCATAACCTCTCCTTTTTTGCCTTAAAGGTTTTTGTTGTTGCACTCAATTTGTTGTCAAAGGGATGCAAATTACTTTGTGAATTATTTCTCAAGGTAATTTAAAAATCATTTTGTTTTTGTCAATACTTTTATTGTGAATTTCATAAAAAAAGCTGTTTGTCTGTTTTTACATCGTTCTTCTGAGCAGGTTTGCATATCAATTTCAAAAACATTAATTCTCCCAATAACCAGTTATAAATAGTCCAAATCAACAAGCTAAAAAACTTATCGCTTGAAAGATATACTGATTTTGTTATTTTATATCTTTCATTCTTCTGTTGACAAAATTTCTCTAATAAGATACCTTTGAAAAAGAGGTATTCTAAAGGTTTTCTAAATGCAAAAGACTACTTTCAGACACAGGCTTTTTCGTTACAGCGGACTGGAGAGGTTTTTCAGAGATCCTATCACTCATAAGCCCAGACCTCATTCCCTGAAAAGGATTTTTAACCTTATTTTAGTTTTCCTTTCGAGAATGCTCAAATTCTCCTATGTGTTCGGTTATCCCTATAATATTATAATTGAGCCCACAAACGTCTGTACCTTGAACTGTCCCATGTGCCCCTCCGGAAACCGGATGATGAAAAGGAGACGGGGGATGATGAGATTTGACGACTTTAAAAGAATAATCGATGAGATGGGGGACTATCTATACCAGGTCGGGCTGATGAATTACGGGGAATCCCTTCTGAATCCTGAGCTTTACGATATGATAAGATATGCTAAGAGAAAAAATATTACCACAATATTAAGCACAAATGCTTTGTTTTTGAATGAAGAAAATTCTTTAAAAGTCTTAAAATCAGGCCTTGATTTTTTGTCTATATCTCTGGATGGAGCATCACAGGATACTTATGTAAAATACCGGATCAAAGGGGATTTTCCAAAGGTTGTGGAGAATATCGATTATCTGGTCAAAAAAAAGAATAACCTAAAATCTTCTCTTTTTGTAGATATTGGCTTTTTAGTTACCAGATTCAACCAGAAGGAGATCGAGAAAGCGAAAGATTTGGCAGTTAAATTAGGGGTTGATAATTTCTCTTTGGTTAAATTTGCTTTTCCAGATTATAAAACTGTTTCAAAGGAGAAAGTTCTGGAATTTCTTCCTGAAGATCCTTTCCTCTCAAGATACAAAATCGTCGATGGAAAATTGGAATTACAAAAAAAATCCAGGGAAAAAACCCCTTGCATCTGGGTTTGGGATCGCGCGGTGATAAACTGGGATGGGTCTTTGTGTCCCTGCTGTGTGGATTACGATTGCAGGTATTATCTTGGTAATTACTTTGATCAGGGATTGAAAAAAATATGGAACAGCAAAAAGTATAGGGACCTCAGAAAAAAGATTTTAAAGGACAGGGATAAGATAGAGATATGTTATAATTGCTCTGCTTCGATGGACTGATAAAAAAATCGAGTTAAGAGGTTTCAGTCAACCTGAAGGTTGACATTCCAAAAGTTCTTTTTTAAGAAAGCTTGACAAAGTTTTTTTGCCCTCTATATTTTAAAAGATTTTTATGAACAATTCCAAAAAATACTCCACTCGCCAGAAGATCGGTCTTTTTTTGGGTATTTTTCTGTTTGTTTTGATGCTTTTCATTCCATCTCCAGAGGGGATGAGTCCTTCTGCTCAGAGGATGGGAGCTGTGGTTTTGCTTATGGCAACCTGGTGGATAACCGAGGCTTTACCTATAGCAGTAACCTCTCTCCTCCCTATACCCTTATATCCTTTGCTGGGGATAATGAATAGCTCTGAGGTGACTCCTAATTATACTGACCATCTGGTATTTTTGTTTTTAGGAGGATTTATCATTGCCTTGGCGATTCAGAAGTGGGAGCTGCACAAAAGAATAGCCTTACATATAATCAAGTTCATCGGAACAAGCCCCCAGAGATTGGTTTTGGGCTTTATGTGCGCAACAGCATTTCTTTCCATGTGGATATCCAATACCGCTACCACCATGCTGATGCTGCCCATTGTTATGGCTGTAGTAGTTCAGTTATCCGAGGGGAGGGAGGATGAGAATTTTATCAAGCTAAAATTCGGTTTGGTGATGATGCTGGCCATCGCCTACGGAGCCAATGCCGGAGGTGTGGGAACCCTGATCGGCACCCCTCCTAACGTCATCTTTGCTGGATTTGTAAAAAAGCTTTTTCCCGAAGCTCCGGAGGTCACATTCTTACAGTGGATGAAGATTGGGATTCCGGTTGTTCTGTTGTTTTTGCCTGTAGCCTGGTTTTATCTCTGCAATTTTGCCTCAGGAGTAAAGTTAAAAAATCTCAACATCGTTCAGGCTGAGGATGTTATAGGGGAGCAGATAAAAAAATTGGGGAAAATGAATTCCGGTGAGAAGTGGGTCTTGGTCATATTCACCTTAACAGCACTATTATGGATTTTCAGAAAGCCCCTGGATCTGGGCATTTTAGAGATTCCGGGATGGTCGTCTTTTTTAGGTGAGCCCAAATTCATCTCCGACGCTACGGTAGCAGTTTTTATGGCACTTTTGCTTTTTCTTATTCCGGTCAAAAAGGAAAAGGCGGGAAAGAAAAAAACTTCTTTCTTAATGGATTGGCATACTGCTGAAAAAGGCGTTCCCTGGGGGGTTTTGCTTCTTTTCGGAGGAGGTTTTGCATTGGCATCGGGAATGGATACAACCGGACTTTCCAGGTGGATTGCGGGAAAGCTTCAAACTTTTGCCGGAGTTCCACCGATTTTAATGATACCCTTAATCTGTCTTTCATTTACATTTTTATCCGAGATAACCTCAAATACAGCCATGTCTGCTATGATGATGCCGGTTTTAGCATCCACCGCAGTTGGGGCAGGGATGCATCCCTTTTTGCTCATGATTCCAGCTACCCTTTCCAATTCCTACGCTTACATGATGCCGGTAGGAACCCCCCCCAATGCCATCGTCTTCGGCTCTGGTTGGGTCACTATTCCCCGGATGGCCAGAGCAGGATTTTTTATGAATCTTTTGGGTGCTGTGATCATTACCCTGGTGGTTTATTTTATCGCAGTACCTGTTTTCGGAATAAATTTTGGGGAGATCCCCTTGTGGGTTAAATGATTTAAAAACTTTAACAAAGGAGGTAAGGTGAAATTATCAAGATGTGGTCAAGACTCTTCGGGCTTCGCAAAGATTATTTTTGTAATTGTCTTGGATTTTATTTGCGTTCTTAGGTTCAAGGTTAAAGGTTCAAAATGTCTTGGGTCTTGCATCTTTTATCTTTTATCTTTTATCTTGTTATTTTCTTCAAATCTTTTAGCTGAAGGATGGGAGAAATCCCTGGATTTTTCTTTGAATCTGACTCAGAATTCATACAGTGACAACTGGGCTGGGGGGGAGGCTGGTTCTTTCAACTGGATGGCTAATCTCAACTCCTCTGCAAATAAGCAGTTGACTCCTAAGCTTCACAGCAAAAACACCTTAAAGCTTGCCTTCGGTCAGACCCATCAGCAAGATAAGGATACAAAAGAGTGGATGAAACCTTTTAAATCGACTGACCTTTTTGATTTCGAATCGGTTCTGCGTTTTACCTTGAACGTTTGGGTTGATCCTTATCTGGCGGGCCGTTTGGAATCCCAGTTCTTGGATGCCTCGGTTGACCAGATAAAGCGGTATTTCAATCCGATCAAGATTTCCGAATCAGCAGGGATTGCCAGGGTTTTTTATAAAAAGGAAACAAGCGAGTTCATGAGCAGGTTGGGATTGGGATTAAGACAGCACATAAATCGGGAAATAACCGATACCCTCCAGGAGAAAACCGATGTAAAGACATCCAATGATGGTGGAATTGAGTCGGTTACCGATCTTAAAGTCGGGCTGGCTTCAGGTAAAATATCCTACACCAGCAAACTAACTCTTTTCAAAGCGATTTTCTATTCTAAATCGGATGAGCTTGTTGGTCTTCCAGAAGAGAACTACTGGAAGTGGGTGGATGTGAATTGGGAAAATATGTTCTCCTCAAGCATCACCAAATATTTGACGGTTAACCTTTATGTTCAGTTTTTATATGACAAGGAGGTAGATAAAAAAGGGAGGTTAAAAGAGACTTTAGCTTTAGGCTTGACATATAAACTTTTTTGATATCTCAGATTTCTTCTTTTTCCAGCAAAGTAAAACAATTCAAGCTTTTTCAAGTCCACTTTGTGAAAAAAGTAACTTTACTTGACAAAACCATAAAGATATTTATTATAAAAAGAGTTTACCTAATTAAGCAAAACGATAGGATTTGTCCAAAAACAGGGAGATGCTAATAAACCAAAAATTTCTATCATCCAAAAGCCTTTCACTTGAAAGGAGAACAGGTAAAGGGATATCATAAACTTATCTAAAATCAAACTCTTTAAACTCTAAACCATCAAGGAGGTGATGCGAATGAAAACATTTAAAAGTTTTTGACCTTTTTAACCTATAAAAGGAGGTGATATTATAGGTAGAAAAATTATATTGTAAGATCAAGCTTAAATCAAAATCACAGGAGGTTTAAGATGAAAAAGGGATTGATTTTAGTTATAATTCTACTTTTGTTTTTGGTTTTCTCCAATAATCTTTTCGCTCAAAGGGGGATACGGATTCCAATGGTCAAACCTCAGCAGCTATCCGATCAGAAAATTGAGTACGTTCAAAACCAGATAGTGGTTAATTTTAAGTCGGAGGCAGAGGAGCTGAATGTACGGAGCGTAAAGGAAGGGATTGTAACTGATATCCCCAGCGTGAACTTTTTGTGTCAGGAAACCAATGTTTACGGTATGGTGAGGGAGTTCCCGGATTTCGAGCCTGACAATCCTAGTATAAACTCTTTTGATTCAGAAGAAAACCTGCAGGAGGGTTCTGGTGTTCCTGATCTCTCCAGATACTATATAGTGACCTTTGACCAATCACAGAGCCTCAAGGAGGTAATGGAGAAGTTCGCCAGCGACCCCAATGTGGAGCATGTGGAGCCGATTGGAATTCATCCGCTCTATCGAATCCCGGATGACACCTATTTTGACGATCCCCCGCCCACTTTTCCTTATTACCAGTGGAATTTAAAAATAGCTTCTGATCACGATGTGGATGCGGATTTAGCCTGGGATCTGGAAACGGGGAATCCTTCGGTTTTGATAGGGATAATGGACAGCGGGATCAGATATATTCATAAGGATCTGGGCGGTTATCTGGCACCATCCGACGTAACTCAGGGGAACGTGTGGATAAACTGGGCTGAGTATCCACCTAACGGAGACGATGATGACGGTAATACCTATGTGGACGATTGGATTGGATGGGATTGGGTGAACAACGCTTCTCCCTGCTGGTCCGGCGAAGACTGCACCAAAGAGGATAATGATCCTGCTGATTTTAATGGTCACGGGACCCACGTGGGGGGGATAGCTGCGGCTATTACCAACAACGCAAGGGGAG
>SMTZ1_10002316_pt1 | contig 22548 bp, 18 predicted proteins | sample DeeMarSWOR136_30_FD_25667 | JGI IMG/M metagenome (IMG submission 25667) | reverse complement strand
AAGGGTGAGGGATGGGGGGTGAGGAAGCCCCTGTGAGGACTGAGCGGGCACGGTTCCTCTCCCGAAGGGAGAGGAGAGCGAAGTCCGAACGGGAGCGGATTTCCTCGCTGGGGAAATCGGCGTGCTGACGACCCCCCACCCTCACCCTTATCACGGAAATGAAGATACTTGCATCAAGCGACAATATTTAAACTCTCACCTCAGTTTGTTATACTAATCTATAGGTGTGCTGCTAAAGAAGACCTATGGCTAAGAAAAAAAGAAAAAAACGGAAGAAAAAGGCTGTTACTGCTGCCCAGGTCAAAAAGGAGTCTTTTAAGGAAAAGCCAGAGGCAAAAGAAAAGACTTCCCCGAAAAGACAGATTAAATTAGTTTTATTTACGATTCCTGTTCTGGTCGTATTGGTCGGCTTCCTGTTCTTTATTCTTTTGCGCCCTAAGAGCAAAGTTCAAAGGGCAGAAAACCTCAATGTGGTCATCATCACCCTTGATACTTTAAGGGCAGATAGAGTGGGGTGTTATGGGTATGATAAGGCCAGGACACCACGTTTGGATGAATTGGCAGAAATGGGAGTGAAGTTCGAGAACGCAGTCTGTCAAGCCCCATTGACCCTTCCTTCGCACGCTTCTATTTTTACCGGGCTTTATCCCCCAAGCCATCAAATCAGGGATAACGGAGCATATTATTTGGATCAAGGATTCCAAACGCTGGCCGAGATTTTTAAAGAAAAGGGATACAACACAGCCGCCTTTATCGGCGCTTTCCCCGTGGATTCCCGTTTTGGCCTGGACCAAGGATTTGATCTGTATGATGATGAATTCAAAGAAGAAGAGAAATTCAAGACCTTTGATTCGGAGAGAAGAGCTGGTGATGTGTATAAATCATTTCAGGAATGGTTTTTGGAAAATTTCCAGAGCCAGTTTTTTGTCTGGGTTCATTATTATGATCCTCACCTTCCGTATGAACCCCCTTCTCCCTATAGAGAACAGTTCTCTGATCCCTATGATGGAGAAGTGGCTTACACGGATTTTTATGTGGGTGAAGTTATCGATCTTTTGGAAGATAAGAATGTAATTGATAACACACTGGTTGTTGTTGTCGGTGACCACGGGGAGGGGCTGGGAGATCATAAAGAGATAGACCACGGCCTCTTCCTTTACAACTCGACTCTAAAAGTCCCCTTCATGTTCTATGCCTCCCAGAATCTTCCAGCTCATAAAGTCATCACCTCTCAGGTGAGGTTGATCGATGTTTTCCCGACGGTCCTGGATCTTTTGGGTATGTCCATATCCGAAGGTGTTCAGGGGGAAAGTTTAATCCCCTACATGGAAGGGAAGCGGAAGGCTGATTTGGTTTCCTACATCGAAACCTTTCATCCTCGAGAGATGTTTCGTTGGGCCGCTTTGAGGGGAATCGTGGATGGGCGGATGAAGTATATCGATGCCCCTAAGCCGGAATTGTATGATATGGAGATGGATCCAGAAGAAGATCATAATATATACCAGGAAGAGAAACTGGTTGCCTCGAGATTGAAACGAGATCTAGACGGTTTAATCGAGAAATACTCTTCTGGAACCAGTTCAAGGAGAGTATTGTCTACGGAGGAGAGGGAGAGATTGATGGCTTTAGGGTATGTCATCGACAGCTCTCCCAGTGAAGGTGAATTTTCCGATTTTGCAGACCCCAAAGACAAAATAGATGTTTGGTACACCTTGCAGGTAGCCCGGGGCTTGCAGCGAAGAGGCGAAGAGGAAAAGGCTGAAAAACTCTACCAAAAAGGGATCGAGCTGGATCCCGATTGTTCCCTTCATTATCTTTTTTTAGGAGGATTATACCTGAAGGCTGATAAGCTTCAAGAGGCATATGACGTCTTCAAGATGGGAACAAGAGCTTTACCAGAAAGCATCCCCCTTCATGATGGCTTGGCCAAAACTTCAGTCCAGATAGGAAAGTACCAAGAAGCCTTGAACGAGTGCGAAGCCATATTAGCCTTGAATGACAGATATTTTAATGCCTTAAGCTTGGCTGGATTGGTGTATAACCGCCTGGAAGAGAATGAAAAGGCCATTGAATATTTACAACGAGCGGTCCGTATTGAACCGGAAAATAAGCTCTTATTGTTGGATTATGCCCGGGTTTTAGCCACTTCGGGTAGAGCAGAGGAAGCTATAGATGTTTATAACAGATTGAAAGTTCATTACCCGAAAGATTTCAGGATCTACCAGAACCTTGGAATAACCTACGGGAATACGGGGGATTTAGATAAGTCTATAGAAAACCTGAAGAAAGCCATTGAACTGCGTCCTACGGCTCTGGCCTTTTTCAATCTGGGAGTCGCCTTGGAAAAGACGGGGAGAATAGAGGAAGCCGTTCGTTATCTCAAAGCCTATTTGAGCTCAACTCCTGAGGGCGATACGGCCCGAAAAAGAATGGTCCAAGAAAAAGTGGCTCAATGGGAAAAAGAGACAAATAGATAAAGTCGGTTCTTGTCCTGTTCAACCAGATCAAGCAAAAATAGTTAGGTCCATCACTTATAGATAAAAGGGGATGAAGTCGATCTGGTTTGCTGGGCCAGAGAATCCGTGAAGGTGATTTTTAATCGATAGCGACCGGGGGGGATATCTTTGATTTCGTACCCAAAAAGAAGCTCGTATAGGTTGGGATTGGTCTGGAAAGGTTTGATGGATAAGATTTGGACAGCCTTGTAGGAACCCCCGGAATCATCGACAACCTCGAATGTCATATCTGTTTGGGGAACTTGAGCTGTCGGATGGAGCTTCAGGTTATGGACTCTCAACAAGAATTGACCTTGTGTATGTTCATAATAGGTCGGAAGGATACCCGGGAAGAATCTTTCGTTCCCGAGAATAAAGGGATAATCAACAGGCAGGCCCTCTCCTTTTTTGCGGCCTGTTGGCGCTGAAGGATCATATCCTGGAATGGACAGCCAGCCTGGGTCATTATCGATAAAAATAGGCGGACTGACGATGAGTTTCGAGTCCTCATATTTCGGTACACTAATTTCCTCTTGGACAACTCCTGTCTCCCCGGTTTCGCTGTCTCTGACTATACATTTTATCCTGTAATCTCCAGGAGGAACCAGGAGGAGATCAAAATATTTTATACCGTGGATTTCTAGCTTACCCTTGACTTTACTTATCTCGATATTGAGGGGATTGTAGAAAAAATCTCTAAACTTGCCGTCGCTGTCAACAGCATATCCATATATCTCAAGCAGAGCTTGTTTTCCTTTTTTTCCAAGAAACTGTTTTCCTGAGAACTGGAGAAAGACCGGTATTCTCGCCACATCCTCAGTCCCCTCGAAGGCCGAGACAAAGCACTCAACTTTTATCTCGTCTCGATAAATTTCTTTGGTTACGAGTTCGGCCAACTGCAATCTTTTCTCAAAATCCGTGTAATCCTTGTAAGGCTTTTCCTCGTAATAACCCTTACGGTGTGACACCTGGAGACCTGATCTCGAGACTTTTATCTTGATTTTTCGGAATTTCCCTTCGGCTTCCTTGTTTTCAGGATAATATCCCAATAAATAGTATGAATTGGTGAGGTTGAGAAGCTCAGCTAAAGGTTTATCCAGATCATTCAGGTTGCGGTAGGACTGGCCTCCTGTGTCAGCGGCAAGGAGGTGAAGAGTGTCCTGTCCTCGCCTCTGGGAAAAATAGAGGTCTTTGTCTTTATTGTCAGCAATCTCGCCTGGGGCCCGAAGTCCACCGACATCCATGGTGTGGATGAGGCAATCAGAGGCGGATATATTCTGGAGGGCCTGGGTTAAACCAAATTTCAGGGTTGGATCACCGAAGCGGTCCTTGTCTGCTCTCGAGATGGCCACTCTGTCACTGGCAATGGCCTCTGCCTCGTCGCTCAATTCTTTCAAGGTTTTTCCGGTTAAAACCTTGATATCAAAACCTTCGGAGAAGAGGATCAGGTGTTTCCTTCCTTTGATGATGTTTAAAGCCTGCCCTAACGTTTTAAAGGCACCCACATAGTCCTGAACATACCCTTTGTAGTCCTGCAACTGGGCCTGCTGGATTTGTTTGGCCTGGCTGAGGAGCTCGTCCTCTAGTATTCCAGCCTTTTCCTTGGCTTGGTCTGTCTCGAGGGGTTGGATCTGGGAAGGGACCACAGGTCCGAACGTGAACCCGATGGGTCCTCTTGCGATTTGAGACTGAGGAACTAAGCCTAAAGATTCTACTGCGCTGATGAGTTGGGCCTTATCATTGGTGAAATTGGTTAAGATCTGGAAGCCGTGCAAGACTGACGATGTTGCTACGGCTACCAAATCATGGGGAAGAATATTGTTCTTCAAGAATTTCAGACCAGCCTCCCGGGCCTTGAGTATTCCTTTTGGAGAAGAAAAGGAGAGGTCGAAGAGAAGGAAAAACTGCCTTCTGGCTGAAGGATACTGACGGGCAAGACTGGCTATTTCTGGTGAATCATTCTGGATGAGGATGAAGTGTGATAGTTTTTGCTCTTTTCCGTCTTCAAAGATTTGAAAATCTTCGGGTTTGAGGTCGAGAACGGAATTTCCCTTTTTATCCACGACATACACAGGAATCTCGATGAGAACCACTTCCACTTCGTATTCTAGAGGTTTTTCCTGAGTTTGGGGAGAAGAGGTGAGGGGCAAGTTCAAGTCAAGTAACATCACCAAGAAAATTAAAAATAAGAAGATACTCAGGCGATTTAAAAATTGACACTGCATTTTCTCCTCCTCCCTGAGAGCTGTGAGTGTCAGAAATCTATTCCAATAAATATGATCAGACTTTAATCTGGAATGTCTTGAAAACCTTCTTGTCTCCAGTCATGTTGGTCAGTACAGCCTGGACTGAATATTCCCCTTTGACCAAGATAACAGGGATCTGGATGAAAAAATCTTCTTCCTGTTTGTCTTTCAAAGACTCTTCCGTCAGGGAAACAAGGTAGTCCTCCTTATGTTGGAGGACAATCTTTTCGTTACCGTCAAGGACTTTGAGATTCAAGGATAAGGTTGTCTCCAGCATCTGTTCTTCGGGTTTGTATTTAAGCCAGATTTTGCGGTAAGGAATCTTGACTAGAATCACGGGAATATTGGAAGACTCCCCGACCTCTAATTTAAAATCCAGAATAAAGGAGTCTTGGCTGCTTTTTTCTACAAAATCTTCATGGTCTTCCCGGGTCTCTCTTAGGGCATAATTGATTTCAGCCAGATGGCCGAGGTCTGTCGTGATTAATCTAAAAACTCCGTTGCTGTTCTGATCCTCGAAGATAATCGGAAAGTTACCGTAATACCAAACTTCCCTGGCTCTCCGGATCCCTCCGTAAGATTCGGTAGGATATTGTTTTCGAGTGGAGGGAGGGCCAAAGAGGATGTAAACCCGTCCTCTATCCGTTAGCCAACCAGGCGTGCCTTCGCCGCGGAACAGTCGGTTGGCCTTTTCAATCCTGCCCAAATATTCTATTTTAAATTCGTTTTCTTCTGTGAAAGGATCAGGGTCTCTCTTTGCCCAGAATTCCTGGATAAAAGCTTCTCTCTCAGACTCTGGCAAACGGAGGAATACGTTGCGTTCTTCTTTGGTGATTATGAAGCGGACTTTGGAGAGGAATTCCCTCTCATCGGGATTGAGTTTTTTTTCTAGTTGGTAGGATTGGCAGGAAGCAAGGAGGATGAGGCAGGAAAGGAGAATCAGGATGCGGGTGGCTCCAGATCTGTTCATTACTTATTTTCCTTTATAGACCGGATTTTTTCTTTAACGGCTTCCTGGTTAGGGTCTATTTCGAGGGATTTCTCCCAGGCGAGGAGAGCCTCCTCTCTGTTTCCTAAAAGGTAGTAACAGTCACCGATAGAATTGAGGATCAGAAGGTTTGTGCCGGCGTGAGATAAGTAATTTTTGTAGTGCTGAATGGCCGCTTCGTATTCTTTCAGGGCTTGGCAGGATTGCCCCAAAAGCCTCAGGAATTCATGATTTTCTTGGCTGGAGGAGAGAAAGGGCTGCAAGACATCCTTGACCTCTTTGTATTCTTTAAGGAGGAAGAGCACTCGACTGAATCCGTAGGCATACTGCAGATGGGCAGGGTTTCTCCGGTAGACAGATTCCAGGAGCCTTCTGGCCTCCTTGAATTGGCCTTTATTCAGATGCTGATCACCCAAAATAAAGGAATACTCCATGGAATGTGTTGTCGGCAGGGCTCGGGAGATCACCCAAGGCCTGGCCATCCCTTCCAAGGCAGAGAGACTGAATTCATTCTTTTCTTGAAGAATTTCTTTTCCTCCTGCATCGATAAGGGCGACTATTAAAGTGTAATAGCCAGGAGGGAAGTTATGGAGCGGGAATTGTTGGATAAAGTTTGTGCTGTCTTCGCTTTCCTGAATTTTCACAGTTTCTGTTGAGATCTCCTGCTCTTCTTTGGTTAAAGTATACTGAATAGATCCCTTCTCTCTTAAATCTGGGCTTAGACCGTGGACTTGAAAAAAGGTCACGAGAACGTCTTTCGTGATGTATGATCTGTTCGGCTGACAGAACAATTGATAACGGCCAGCGGCAAAGGGCTTGTAGTATTTTTGTGACCCTGGTAACGGCTCAACCTTGTATCCTAAAAGGAGAGGCGTCATCACCAAAGAAGAGGAATCCGGGATGAAAAGGTCTGCCTCGAACGACGTGAATTCTTTGGACACGGTGTTTTTGAGGAGGACGTTGAGCTTGTATTGGCCAGGAACCAGAGGAAACATATCTTGGATGGAATAGGACTTCATTTTTATATCCTGGAGCTGCTGTTTGTCGAAGTTGAGGGAATATGTTTTTTGATACTGGAAGACTGTTTTTCCCTCCAGATCAGCTACTTGAGTGACCAATTCAAAATGGGAATAGTACGACTCCTCGAACGACCCGACAGAGAGAGTTCGAGGATCTACCGAGAAATGGACAAAAAAGATATCCGAAGGATCCTTGATGAAGGTGACCAGATAATCACTCCCCATATAATTGGCCGTGTATTCCACTTCGACAATATCCTTATACTCGAGAAGCTTCTCTGCATAGATGTCGTCGATTTTTTTTTGAGGGAATTGGAAGACATTGGCCATCATCGTTTCTGAGGCCAGTGAGGGATGGCCGACATAAGGCCTTTCGCCGGGGATTAAGGTGAGAGAAACTTGGGCTAATACAGGATCAAGATTTTTTAATTCTTCGTAGGCTGCTTCGTAATTCGTAGTATCTCCATAATAATTCCTAAGAAGACTTTGAGGCCCATCTCTCACCGGGCTGTAAAGGACATATTCGCCAATTCCCCTTTTTTTGAAAAAGGCAACATTGAAATGGGAGGGGAGGCCGTATTTGACATCGCCTTGATAGAACCAGGTAATAAAGGGATAATGTTCATCAGAGCTTTCATACCGGTCAATATCTATGGGCTCACCCAAAACGATGTAGACTCTTCCCCGATCGGTCATCCATCCTGGACGGGTTGTTTCGCGGCCGAAAAATTGATTGGCGTAAGCGATCCGTCGGTAATGTTCTTGCCTAAACTCGTTCTCGGGGGTACCTGGGGTTGGGTCTCTCTGCTTCCAGAAAGCGTCGATGAAAATCTCCCTTTCTTTGTCTGTTTCAAGCTGGAGAAAGACATCCTTCTCCCGCGGCTTGATGATATAGACGATTTCTTCTTCCAGCCACTTTCTATATTTTTCAGGGAGATCCTTGGATTTCTTTTCAGAGGCAGGAGTCTCGAGAGGGATAGAAAGGAGGAGCGCCAGAAGGACCAGGAGGAAGCAAATTTTCTTCATCGCCACCTCTTAATTATAGGGGTTTCCCAGGGATATATCAAGGAAACACAATCAAGATTTGGAAGGCTGAAAAGCGATCTCTCGGTTCAAAGAATTAAGGATTGGGACTGATCAATTATATTTTTTTAGGATGGGCCTAGTCTTTTGAATGCGGGTATAAAAAAATGCGTCTACTCGGGTTCTTAATTTCCGAGCAAGTTACTCCTGTGTGATTTCAAAATCAACAGATTTCTTGATCGATTTACCCGAAACCTTGTCGTCTATCTGAACCTGGAGTGTGTACTGGCCTGCTTCGAGGTCTCTTTGCTCTTTTTTCTCGCCTTCCGCCTCTGATTTTATGACCACGGTCTTCTTCAAGGGCAGGGGCTGGCTGACAAGGGGAGCATCATAGTGGGCAATGGCATACTTGATGACAATTTCCTCCCCTTGGTAGACTTCGTAGGTGACATTGATATCATGTTTTCCTGCTTGATCAGGAACGACTCCATAGATGAAGAAGAAGATGTCCAGATTATCTCTCTTTGAGAATGTCTTTTCGATGTTAGGCTCGATTTGAAGCACAGAATAGGTGAAGAAATCCTTGTGGACTTCAGCTCGCGTCTCCGCTTCCTGCATCCTCCGAATGTTCTTGATAAAAAAGACAGGGGTAGTGTCGATCTTATCCGTGAAGGAGAAGGCATCGGGCAGGCTGAATTCGAAGTATTGCGTGCCGATTCTCTCCAGGTCTAGCGAAGAAACAGCCATGGCCAGAAGATAATCTCCTGCTGGGAGGGGATAGGATGCGGAATAGAGTTCTTCCTTTTCCGGATCATAATCCTTTCCCTCTACCTGGAGATTGATCGGGATGTAGACTTCCTTGACGACTTCCTGGGGAGAGTTGTTCTCTATTCGCGTGAATTGCAGGAAAGCATGGCCGCTCGCCTGGAGTAAGGCCGGCACTTCCTGGGCTTCAGGCTGAGCTGTCTCTTCTTTTTTCTTCTCAGGCGCTTCTTCGGTGATGTCAACAGCTTGAGGAACAGGAACAAACCCGAGGTCTGCGTTTTTCAGTTTGAAAAAGAAAATACTGTGTATGTTCTGACGGGCGGGAAGAAAAGAATGCCAGGCAAATGAAAAAGGAATCTGCATCAGGGTCTCGCGGGTGTTGATCCCCTCTTTGAAAATGGATTTCACTTTGTCCGGGATGATCACGACATCGGATTTCTGTTCTTCTTGGTTCATCCGAGCTGCGGCAGCTGCAGGCAGCGCAAATGACATTAAGACAATACCGGCGAATAAGGCTGTGATGATGAGATTTTTCGCTTTCATGTTACCTCCTCATGTCGGGGTTCACGTTATTCATTTCCTTAACGATATTCGCCTTAACGGAGCAAATGATCGTAATTTTATGGACAGTTAATATAACAGAACCAAGCCTTTTTTTCAATCCATCCGAAGGGGGGAAAGTGCTCATCACTTTTGGTATTTTTGAACAGCCTTCAGATGCTCTCTTAGGGTGTGAGAGAAGTGATGGCTTCCGTCGTTTTTAGAGACAAAATACAGGTATGCCTCTGGAGCGGGGTAGAGGGCGGCTTCAATCGATTCCCGGCCGGGATTGCAGATCGGCCCTGGAGGGAGTCCTGGGTAAAAATAGGTATTGTAGGGTGAATCGAGATGGAGGTCTTTAGTCCTCAGCCGATCTGAAAAACGATCTTCTTGCTTCAGGGCATAGATGATCGTCGGGTCACAATCAAGCTTCATGCCGCGCTCGAGCCGGTTGTGGAAAACAGCAGAAACAAGTGTCCTTTCCTCTGGGACAGAAGTTTCTTTTTCAACAAGAGAGGCCAGGATGACCACTTCTCTGATACTCATCCCTAATTCTCGAGCTCTGTTCTGCCAATCCGAGTTGAATGTCTTTCTGAACTGGGAGACCATGGCTTCGATCAGTTTTTCCTCAGACGTCCCCTTGGGAAAATGATATGTCTCAGGAAAAAGATATCCTTCCAAGTCCGAAGCCTTTCCGTCCAAGCTGGAAATCCAATCTGTTCGGGCGGAGGCTTGCCAGAAGTCATCTTCTGGCGCGAAACCCATCGAATCGAGATATTTTGAGATTTCCTTCCGTGTCAAGCCTTCAGGAATGGTGATGGGATGGAGATAGACCGATCCGTTGATCAGGATGTTGAGGGCCTCCTTGGAGGAGAGGGGAAGATGGAATTGGTATTCGCCGGCTTTCAGACTCTTATTAGAGTAGAAGAGCTTGTATCCGAGAAGAAAAGGCCACTTTTTGGTGATTACCCCGTTTTCTTTAAGGTTTTGGGCGATCGAGCTGACTTGGCTTCCTCTTTCCACTTCGGAAAATATGGCTGTGGCTGAGCCTTCAGGAACTCGGTAAAGTTCAAAGGAGAACCAGGCAGAAAAAGCAAGGAGAATGGCTAGAGCCAAAAGGCAGGCGGTTTTAATGATTCTGAGAAGCATGGCTTTTTGTTCTCTTCTGTTCGAGGTAGCTGGAGAGGATGATCACAGCAGAGATTTGGTCTTTCAGGCCCTTTTTCCGTCTCCTTTTTTCCCTTCGCTGTCTGATGATTCTGGAAGCCTGTTGGGTTGTCAGGCGCTCATCCCAAAACGACACAGGGAGTTTGAGATTCTTCTCCAGCCAGCGGGCAAACTCTTTGGTTTTCTCGGCTCGAGTTCCTTCGCTTCCATCCATCCGCAGCGGAAGGCCGATGACAATCTCTTCGATCTCATACTCGGAGACGAGCTCTCGGAAAAACTTGAGATCCTCTCGGATATTTTTGACCTGGTAGGTGCCGAGGCCCTGGGCTGAGATGAGGAGCTGGTCGCTCACGGCCAAGCCGATGCGCGTGTCTCCGAAGTCGAGGCCGAGGATTCTCATGGGGTAAATGTTTTCCAGGTTCTTTTTTTCTGACGGTGCCGTTCAAAGCCCAGCTCGATGAGAGTATCTAGGAGTTGAGGAAAGGGGATCCCACTCACTTCCCACAGTTTTGGGTACATGCTGATTTCGGTAAATCCGGGGATGGTGTTGATCTCGCTGAGGAAGAGCTTGTTTGTCTTTTCTTCCCAGAAAAAATCCACTCTCGCCATTCCCGAGCAGTCGATGGTTTTAAACGCTTGGACTGAGATCCGTTGGATTTCTTCCACGACGGGCAGGGGGAGCTTAGCGGGGATGACAAAAGATGTTTTTCCCTCGATGTATTTGTCTTTGTAATCGTAGAATTCTCGAAAAGGGATGAGCTCACCGGGGAGGGAGGCTCGAGGGTCGTCGTTACCCAAAACACTGCACTCCAGTTCGCGGCCCTGGATGCCCTCCTCCACCAAGATCTTCCTGTCATATAGGAAGGCCTCTTCGATGGCCTGGCGGCACCGGGCCTGGTCTTTGACTTTTGTGATACCCACACTCGAACCGAGGTTGGCTGGTTTGACGAAATAAGGTGTCTGGAATTCGTTCTCTATCCGAGAAAGGTGAAACTGACGGTCTTTTTCCCAATCGGACTCCAGGAGGATAAGATGTTTGACGACAGGGAGACTCTTGTGCCTGAAGAGTGTTTTAGCCACGGCCTTATCCATGCCCACTGCCGAAGCCAGGACAGCCGCACCGACATACGGAACATCGGCCATTTCAAAAAGACCTTGAATCGTCCCGTCCTCGCCGCATGGACCATGGAGGACGGGAAAGTAGAGGTCTGCCTCTGTATCTTCTGGGAGCGTATCCCTCCTCCAGGGGAGGAAAGGGGAAAATTGTCCTTGGTTTAGAGAACGGGGAGGCAGTTGTGGGGAATTAACTATCCTCCACTGTCCCTGTTTATTGATAAAGATGGAGATGATGTCATATCTATTCTTGTCCAGGTTTCTGTAGATGGAAGAAGCTGAGATGAGCGAGACTTCGTGTTCGGCTGAACTCCCTCCAAAAAGCAGCCCGATTTTAATTTTTTTGGTGTTCAATGTCCGGAGAAATATTTTAAAAGATTAAAATTCCGTTGTCCAATCAAGAAAGATGAATCTCACGTGAGTTGACTTGGATTAGAGAGAGTCTTTAAAACTTTGACTTGGGTTAAACTTGATCCTCTTTTTTGGAGGAATGGAGATGGCTTCACCCGTCCGAGGATTTCTTCCCTTCCTGGCTTTGCTCCTTTTGACCTCAAAACTCCCAAACTCGGAAAGGGTGACTCTTTTTCCCTTTTTCAGAGTTTTCTTAACCGTCTCCAAGATCGTTTTAAAGGCTTTGTCAGCCTGGAGATAGGTGATTCCCGCATCCTTAGACATCTCGGTCAAAATTTCCTTTTTGGTCACATTAAACCTCCTCTGGTGTTCTCAATCTTAGGAAGATGGTCTGATGATGTCAAGGAAAACAAGCCAAAAACCGCTATTGACAGGCAGAAATGCGACTAATATAATAGGGTCAAAATTCAAGAGAGGTAAATCTAGAGAGCAAGAGGTGTTAAAGTGAAAAATTCCGTTTACAAAAAATTTGGTCAAATCCTTTTACCCCTTGTGGTCATTATCTTGGTCTTTTCCACGGGGAATGGTTTTCAATCCCAGGAACAGAAACAAGAACATCAAATCGAAAAAGCAAAAATATTCCAGGAAATCTATCCCATCGTCTCAGAGTCCGATCTTTACTGCTCTTTTATCATTTTAGACGACAAAAATTTGGATTTAAAAATAACAGGCGGCGAGAGGGAATACGAAAGAGTGCTCTTTGGCGAATCCGACACAGTCTATATCAATAAAGGGAAGAGTGACGGTCTTCAGGAGGGGATGCTCTTCCTGATTCTGGAAGTCGGTCCCAAGGTTAAAGATTTTGGTCACATCGCCTTCAAGCGGGGAAAGGCCATGATCACAGCTGTAGAGGAAAGAAAAGCAGCCGCAAGAGTAGAAAAGGCCTGTGGTGAAGTGAGGATCGGCCAGTTTATGATTCCTTTCGAGGAGAAAGAAGGGCTTCTCGGCAAGGACTTGGGCTATGACGTTCCTCCCGTAGAAGCGGAAGGGGCAAGGGGAAGCTTCATCTATTTGCAGCGGGAATACAACCAGATAGGGAGCGGAGGCTGGGCTCTCATCGATTTGGGCGAGGAGGATGGCCTGTATTTTGGCCAGCAGTTGATCATCTACAGAATAGTTGAGGAGGGCGCCCCCATCCAAGTTCTGGGCAATCTGGTTGTCATCGACGTCCAAAAACGGACAGCCACTATAAAGGTCCTTTCTTGCAAGGATGTTGTGATGCTCGGGGACCGCGTTCAGACCCGTACCTAATCGGGATCTGACCTTCATCACTTTTCAAATCTTTTCAGGCTCTGAGCAAATTCTCTCGAATTCATGAAGCCAATGAGCGTCTGGTCTCCCATTTTTCTAGGAAGCATCTCCAAATCCGAGATTACCATATTGTTGTATGAGACCTTTAAAGGCGAGGCCCAATCCGTTACCTGCTTTCCCAGGCACAAGCTTCGCCGAAGACCCTCCCACCCACCACTATGCGGCTCAGACGGACAGGCCCTCGCCTTAATTGTACCTATCCATACTTAATCTACGTCGCTTATCACGGAATTGGAGATGTATACATTTTTCTGGAAGAAATTGACAGAAACCGGTCTTTCTGGTAGCTTTAACCGTGAACTCGAAGCGGGCGTAGTTCAGGGGTAGAACGTCTGCTTGCCAAGCAGAAGGTCGTGGGTTCAAATCCCATCGTCCGCTCCAGCTGACCTCTTTCGTCTTCAACCCCTCCCTCGATCTCCATGAATTTAGTCCGTTTTGAAATATGAAAAAATACTCTGCTCATTTATAATGAAAATAAGGAGAAAGCTTCAGGAGAGAAAAATTGAAAGCCATCATTCGTGAAGGGAATAGAATCTTTATTTATGCAATCCCTCAAATTGTCATTGTGATTATCATTGGTTTCGTTTTCATCTCCTTTAGAACTAAGGATGAAGTGAGGAAATCCGATGATCTAAACGTTCTGCTCGTGACTCTGGATACAACGCGGGCAGATCGAATCGGTTGTTATGGATATGAAAAGGCGAAGACTCCAAACTTAGATTTTCTCGCTGCCAGTGGTGTCATGTTTTCCGATGCCTATTGTCAGGTCCCCCTTACTCTTCCCTCCCATTGTTCCCTCTTAACAGGGACATATCCCTTGTCCCATCAGGTGCATAATAATGGCTTTTATTATCTTGATCATAGCCATCTGACTATGGCCGAAGTCTTGAGAGATGAGGGATTCAGAACGGCCGCCATTGTCAGCTCCTTTACGGTCGACTCCCGGTTCGGACTCGATCAGGGATTTGATTTTTATGACGACACATTTGCTGAGGATGAGATACTGAAGAATTTCAGGTCCGAGAAGAGAGCCGAGAGGGTGTTTAACTCATTCTCGCACTGGCTGGAGGGGAATTTCGATCAGAAATTTTTTTGCTGGGTTCATTTCTTCGATCCTCATGTCCCTTATGATCCCCCTTCCCCTTTTAAAGAAGAATTTCCAGATAGACCATACGACGGGGAAATAGCTTACATGGATCATTACCTAGGGCGAATAGTGGATAAATTGAAGGAGAGAAACCTCTTTGATAAGACGCTCATCATCCTGGCTGGTGACCATGGCGAAGCCTTCGGAGAAAAAGAGGAAATTGATCATGGCTATTTTATATACGACGTCACCCTGAGAATCCCCCTCATCCTCTATTCACCGAAGCTTTTACCCGAAGGAAAGGTTGTGGGATCCCGAGTGAGATTGATTGATATCATGCCCACAGTTTTAGAGATGCTGACAATCCCGGTTGGTAAGGAAATTCAGGGAGTGAGTCTTTTGCCCTACATAGAAGGCAGGAAGAAAGAAAGCCTTCCTTCCTATATTGAGACCTTTTTTCCTCAAGAGAATTATGGCTGTTCTGTGTTGATAGGGTTGATCAAGGAGAATTGGAAATACATCCAGGCTCCTAAGCCTGAATTGTATGATTTGAAGTCGGATCCTCAGGAAGAAAAAAATATCTTTCACCGGGAAAAAAAGGTGGCCTCAGTCATGAAAAAGGAATTAGAAAAGATGATCCAAGAGTTCTCAGCAAAGAGAGAAGTCAGGAGAAGAGAACTCACCTCTCAAGAAAGAGAAAAGCTGAGATCTCTGGGCTATGTGGACAGTGGACTTCCCGGAGGAAAGCAAGAGCCGGATCTCCCTGATCCAAAAGACAAGATTGGGGAATACCGTCTTTTCTTCCAGGGGAATGTGTATGAAACACGAGGAGATTTCCAGAGGGCGCAGCAATATTATGAAGAGTTGTTGCATCTCAATCCTCATGTCCCCCACAATTATGTCCGGTTAGCCTATGTCCTCCAAAGGATGGAGAAGACCCAAGAAGCGGTCCGGCTTTTGGAACAGGGCAGGGAAAGAATGCCTGATTCTAAGATCATTCAGACCGGCTTGGGTTTTGCCTATTTGAACGCGGGGATGAAGGAGGAGGCTTTAGAGACGTGCCAGCAGGCATTGAGACTCGACCCTAAATTTTTTGATGTTTTATTCCTGGCGGGGACGATAATGTGGATGGAGAAAAAATGGGCCGAAGCTTTGGATTATTTCGAGAAAGCTATCGAGATCGAGCCTGAGAATAAAATACTTCAGCAAAGATACGCTTTTTGTCTTCGGGCTGTAGGAAAGAGTCAGGAAGCTTTGAATATATTGGAGAGGCTGAAACAAGAATACCCAGAGGATCATAAGATCTATCTAGATCTTGCCTATCTTTACAGCTCTACTGGGGATTCAGGCATGGCTCGGGCCCATATTAAGCAGGCTATAGAGATAAACCCCGCTCCCGATACGTACTTTGATGCGGCTTTCTTACTGGAAAAGATGGGTGACTTGAAAGAGGCCATCCATCACTTAAAATGGTATTTAGAAAAGACTGAAGAATCCGACACACCAAGAAAAATCAGGGCAAGAAAGACATTGAGGGAGTGGCAAAATCGTTTGAAGGACTGAAAAAGATAAAAACGGTTTGTATTGGACAAAGGATGACATTTTGCATAAAATATCTGTAGATTGACAGGGCGAGAGGTGTCCGTTATCAAAAGGCCGTTTGACTCCTCCGCATTGACCAGAAAAGATATTCGCGCGAACAAGATGAGAAGCAAGGCGCGGTACCCAAGTGGCTAAGGGAGAGGTCTGCAAAACCTCGATTCGTCGGTTCGAATCCGACCCGCGCCTCCACCTGCTCCATTACCCTGTTTTTTTATTTGACATTGAAAAATGAAAATTATATAGTTCTTGAAAACTATCCATTAGGAGGCTGAATATGGATATCGTGTCTCGCGTCCAGGGGATTTTACTCAAGCCTAAGGATGAGTGGGTGAAGATTAAAGAAGAGGTGATGCCTCACACCCAGCTCTTAACATCTTATGTTCTGATTCTCGCCGCTATTCCTGCGATAGCCCAGTTTATTGGGTTTGGGTTGATTGGATTTAAAGTTCCTTTTCTGGGTTGGTATAGATACGGAGTGGGGGGAGGACTCCTCCGGGGAATTCTTGTCTATGTTTTTTCTGTCGCCTATGCGTATATCTTTGCCATTATCGTCAATGCCTTGGCCCCGACTTTTTCTTCCGAAAAAAACATGGATAATGCCATGAAACTGGCCGCCTACTGCTTAACCCCTTACTGGGTTGCGAGTGTCCTGTATATCGTTCCCTTCCTTGGGATATTGGTGATGTTAGCCAGCCTCTACGGTCTTTATATTCTTTACCTTGGGTTTCAAACGCCGCTCATGAACACACCTAAGGAAAAAGTAGTCAGTTATTTTGTGATCAGCATCGTGGTGGTCATCGTGATTATGGTTGTGATCACGATCGTCCTAGGAGCGATCTTTGCCGTGGGAGGAGTGTACCGCGCTTTCTAGCTCTTCATGAATCTTCCTGAAGGCCTCGCTGGGAGAGGGAGCCTCCAGTATGGGCCGTCCGATGACCAAATAGTCTGCCCCTTTCTCTAGGGCTTGGGCCGGCGTCATGATTCTTTTCTGATCATCAGGGGAAGCCCAAAGCGGCCGGATTCCAGGAGTCACCACAACAAGGCCCCGGCCGAATTCCCGGCGGATGATTTCAATCTCTTCAGGTGAACAGACAACACCGTCCACGCCAGCTTCCTTAGCCAGCCCGGACAGCCTCAGGACTTGATCCTGGGCTGAAGCAGCCATGCCGATTGCCTTCAACTCCTCCTCCTTCAGACTCGTGAGGATGGTCACGGCCAGAAGGAGCGGCTTGGTTGGTCCTTGGGCGGCCGCTTCAACAGCCCGGGACATCATCTCTTTTCCTCCAGAGGCATGAAGAGTGAGCATCTGGACTCCGTATTTGAGGCTCATCTCCACAGCTCCAGCCACTGTGTTTGGAATATCATGGAGCTTAAGGTCGAGAAAGATTTTTTTTTGTTGGCTTTGGATGTCTTGAAGCAGGCTGGGGCCTTCCGCAGTGAAAAGCTTAAGTCCAACTTTAAAGATATCTGCCTGTTCCAGTTGTCTCACTAGAGCGAGAGCTCTTTCTCTGGTGTCCACATCCAGGGCGACGATGATCCTTTGGGCTGAACGAGCCTGTCCTTCCATCATTTTAGTCCTCAGACACCCTCACTGTCCCAATGATTTCCTGGATGGTTTTAATCCCTTTATCTTGACAGAACGCGTCTATGCCCTGGATAATTTTTACTGTGGCCTCTGGGTCAACGAAGTTGGCGGTTCCCACCTCGACGGCTTTGGCCCCGGCGATCAAAAACTCAAGGGCATCCGTTCCAGAAAGGATACCGCCCATCCCAATGACGGGGATCTGGACTCGCTGAGCCACTTGGTAGACCATCCTGAGGGCGATGGGTTTGATGGCTGGCCCGCTGAGTCCGCCTAAGATATTGGCTAAGCGAGGCATCCGCGTTTCTGGATTTATGGCCATGGCCAGGAACGTGTTCACCAAAGATAAAGCATCAGAGCCAGCTTCTTGAGCGCTGAGGGCTATCTCGACGATATCGGTCACGTTGGGAGAGAGTTTGGTGATCAGAGGCCGAGAGCTGTGTTTTTTGACTAACGCGACCAGAGAGTGGGTGGCTTCTGGATCCAGAGCCGGACAGAGACCGTCTTTTTCCACGTTGGGGCAGGAAATATTCAGTTCATAAGCAGTGATGCCTTCCGTTTTATTCAAGAAGTCGACAACAGCGGCATACTCCTCATCCCGCTCTCCGCAGACATTGACGATGATGGCCGTGGCGAACTTCCGAAGCTCAGGAAGGATTTGCTCCGAAAACCTCTGAACACCGATACCCTGGAGTCCGATGGCGTTGATCAGGCCGGCGTGGGTTTCGACAAGCCGGGGAGGAGGATTGCCTTCTCGAGGAGAAAAATACAGGCCCTTGACCACCACCCCACCCAACCGGTTGAGGTCAAGATAGGGCGTAAACTCGAGGCCGTAGCCGAAGGTTCCGCTGGCTGCCAGGACAGGATTCTGGAGTTTACAGAATCCTAGATCAACGGTCAGGTCCGTCATGGCTCTTCACCCTGCCACAGGATGTCTTCTCCGTTAAAAACAGGGCCTTCTTCACAGATTCTTGTCCACTCGGTTCCTTCTTCTTTCTGGATCCTTTTCACGCAGCTCCAACAGGCGCCGATCCCACAGCCCATGATCGATTCCAGAGAGAACTCGGCCGGAATGTTTTTATTCCGGGCGAGGCTGGCGATCTTTTCCATCATCAGTTCCGGACCGCACGAATAGATACGAGATGGGTTCATTTTGTGCAGTTCTTGGGCGAAGTAATCACTCACTAATCCTTTAAATCCGTATGAGCCATCATCTGTGGAACAGTGGAGAGGAAAACCGTCGCCTTCGATTTTTTCCCGCAGCGGAAGGTCTTTCAGAGTTTGGCCTCCGTAAAAAATTCTGATAGAGGCACCTTCCGACCGCAGAACCTGAGCGAGATAATAGAGGGGGGCTATTCCCCTCCCCCCTCCGACCGCGACCACCTCTTTTTCAGCCAGGGCTGGCCCCGTCGTGAATCCTTTGCCAAGAGGACCCAGGATGTCCAGAGAATCGTTCTCTCTTCTTTGGCTGAGCAGTTCTGTCCCGATTCCTGTGACCTGGAAAAAAATCTCTAGATGCGTCTTGCTGGCGTCGTGGATGCTGAAGGGCCTCCGGAGCAGAGGATAGGGATGGGGACTGATACGAACCATGATGAACTGCCCTGGGACAGCCCGGGAGGCAATCTGAGGGGACTCAAGCGCAAAGAGGTAATAGTCTTCCCAGCGCTTGATGCGGAAAATCAGGGCCTGAGGGTCTTTGATCATCTGGCTGCGTATTCCAGAAAAAAATATCAGAATCTATTCTCGATGGCAATAAAATTTTTAACGCTGAAAATTTTATAAAGCCGTGATGAGTAGAAGAATTATACAGTGAAAAGGGCGGCATCCAGGCCACCCAGAGCTTGTAATCCTAGGGCGGCATCCAGGCCACCCAGAGCTTGTAATCCTATTTAATTCGTTCACATTAGCTTGCCCCTCCAAGTTGACAAAAGGCTTTCGTTTCTGTTTATAATCAAATTTCCTGATATTCATACCGGAGGGATTCATAAATGAATATTTCAAAAAGGGGTCAAGAGATTCAGCCTTCCCCGATCCGGAAATTTAAACCCTTTGCTGATGAGGCCCAGAAAAGAGGGATTCATATCTACTTTCTCAACATCGGACAGCCCGACATCCCGACGCCTCAACCTGTTTTGGAAGCCGTCCGCAGCTATGATGATCAAGTCCTCAGCTACGGTCCGGCTCAAGGTTTTTTGGAATTAAGAGAAGCGATTGCCGATTATTTTAATTTTTACAACATCCCCATCAAGGCCGAGAATGTCATCATCACCATCGGGGGGTCTGAAGCCATCCATTTTACCTTCAGTGCCGTGGCCGATCCCGGTCAGGAAATCATCATCCCCGAGCCCTTCTACACCAATTATAACGGTTTTGCCTCCTTTGCCGATGTGCGGATTTCTCCGCTCACCTTGAGTGTCGAAGACGGATTCCGCCTGCCTTCGCCACAGGACATCGAGAAGAGGATCACCTCCCAGACCAAGGCCATTCTGCTCTGCTCTCCGAATAATCCCACCGGAACGGTGTATTCTCCCGAAGAGCTGGAGCGGGTCATCGATCTCGTCCTGAAACGCGACCTCTTTCTTATCGGTGATGAGGTCTACAAGGAGTTCGTCTACGATGGTCTGAGACACAAGAGTGTCTTAGAGTATGAAGAAATAAAGGACAGAGTGATCGTCGTCGACAGCATTTCGAAACGGTTCAGCTGTTGTGGAGCGCGGGTTGGGGCCGTCATCACCAGGAATGAGGAGCTTTACCAATCGCTTTTGAAGTTTGCCCAAGCCAGACTTTGTCCCCCCTCGATCGAGCAGAAGGCCGCTTTGGCCGCCTATCGAATGCCGAGAGATTATTTCGAAGAAGTGAGGGAGGAATACCAGAAGAGGCGTGATATTCTTTTCGAAGGGCTAAAGGATATCCCTGGGATCGTGATCCACAAGCCTCAAGGGGCTTTCTACATCATTGTCAGACTGCCGATCAAAGATTGTGAACATTTTGTCCGCTGGATGCTGACGGATTTCCAGCTGGAGGGAGAGACCGTCATGGTGGCTCCTGCCCCGGGATTCTATTCCACCCCGAATAAAGGAAAGGACGAGGTGAGGATCGCTTACGTCCTCAAGGAAGAGGATTTAAAACGGGCGATTCACGTTTTCAAAGCCGGCCTAGAAAAATACCAGACCTTATTTTCCTGACTCCATATTTTCGACCCCCAATATTTTTCTAGAAGAATTAGTCTCAGCGAAGGCTGGTGGGTAGAGAAGCCCTAGCAGGGCTGAGCGGGCATGGTTCCTCTCCCAAAGGGGGAGGAGAGCGAAGCCCGAATCGGAGCTGAGTTTCCTCGCTGGGGAAACTCAGCGTGTTTCGATACCCACCAGCCTGAGCTTTCACTTGAATTTTGGGGGGCAAGCGTGTATAAATGTGATTTATTCCTTCGAGGAGTTGAATGATGAGCGAGAAATATGTCTACTTTTTCGGGAAGGATCGCGTCGAGGGCAACAGAAAGATGAAGGATATTCTCGGGGGGAAGGGTGCCAACCTGGCGGAGATGGCTGGAATCGGCCTCCCTGTTCCTCCGGGTTTTACCATCTCGACCGAAGTCTGCAGTCTTTTTGCTGAGGCAGGGGATAAAATACCTCCAGGGGTGAACGAGGAGATCGTCGTCAACCTTCACAGGCTAGAGCGATTGACTAAACAGAAATTTGGCGATCCTAAAAATCCTCTTCTTGTTTCTGTCCGTTCTGGTGCTAAGTTTTCGATGCCCGGCATGATGGATACGGTGCTCAATCTCGGTCTCAACGACAAGACAATCGATGGGCTGGCTGAGAAAGCGGGCGAAAGGCGGTTTGCCTTGGATTGTTATCGCCGCTTGATCCACATGTTCGGCGATGTGGGGCTAGAGATCCCGAAGGAAAGATTCGAGACGATCCTGAGGAAGAAAAAGAAACAGGTCAAAGTCATCCAGGATTTCGAACTCTCGGAGAGAGCCCTGCAGGAATTGATTTCTGACTACAGGCGGTTGATTAAAAAAGAGACAGGCAAAGACTTCCCTCAGGATGTCAAAAAGCAGCTAATCATGGCAATTTCCGCCGTTTTTAAATCCTGGAACAACCCCCGAGCCATCACTTACCGGCGGTTGAATTACATCCCTGATGATTTAGGAACAGCGGTCAATATCCAGCAGATGGTCTTCGGGAACTTTGGAAAAGCATCGGCCACGGGAGTTGGCTTCACTAGGAATCCAGCTTCGGGTGAGAAGGAGCTCTACGGCGAGTACTTGTTCAACGCTCAGGGAGAGGATGTGGTAGCCGGGATCCGGACACCCACTCCGCTTTCGAACCTGGAAAAGGAGATGCCCTCTGCCTATAAAGAGTTGAAAACCTACACCAACAGGTTGGAAAAACATTACAAGGACGTTCAGGATTTTGAGTTCACCATCCAAGAGAAGAAGCTGTTCATGCTCCAAACGCGCAGCGGGAAAAGAACGGGAATGGCGGCGATCAAGATTGCTGTGGACCTTGTCGAGGAAGGATTGGTGAGCAAAGAGGAAGCCCTGATGATGGTCGAGCCGGAGGCTCTCCATCAGCTTCTTCATCCCGTCTTCGATGCTGGAGAAAAGGCAAAGCATGCGGTCATTGCAACTGGATTAGCGGCTTCTCCTGGAGCGGCCGCGGGTCAGGCGGTCTTCACCGCCGATGAAGCCGTCGAGTGGAAGAAACAAGGAAAGAAGGTTATTCTGGTGAGAGAAGAGACATCTCCCGATGATATCCACGGGATGAGCGCCTCCCAAGGTATCCTGACGGCCACGGGCGGGATGACGTCTCATGCGGCCGTCGTCGGAAGGCAGATGGGAAAACCCGCAGTCGTCGGGTGTGGAGAATTGAGGCTGGATGATGAGAAGAAGATTTTTCAGGCAGGAAGGGCGAAAATCAAGATGGGAGAATGGATATCCATTGACGGGACTTCAGGTGAGGTTTTTCACGGGCAAATCCAGACTCAACCGTCAGAGATCATCCAGGTAGTTCGGGGAGAAAGGGAACCTGAAGATTCCAGAATCTACCAGTATTTCACGAAATTTCTTTTCTGGGCGGACCAAGTGAAACGACTGGGCGTTCGGGCCAACACGGACACACCCGAGGATGCCCGGATAGCCCTGGCCTTCGGTGCCGAAGGAGTCGGGCTGGCCAGGACCGAACACATGTTTTTCGA
>SMTZ1_10001638_pt1 | contig 22560 bp, 18 predicted proteins | sample DeeMarSWOR136_30_FD_25667 | JGI IMG/M metagenome (IMG submission 25667) | reverse complement strand
GACAGGACAAAGAATTATAGCATTGATGATTGCTTTCATTATGCATCCACTGAGTCTGTCACACAATCCAACTTTTTGAAAAATCTTCTTGTTAAACTGTAACTAGTCAGATTTGGATAAATCTAAAATGTGAGCCATCCACCCAGCTGATCGAGAAATCGAAAAAAGAGGTGTATTCAATTCTGGAGGAAATCCAAAAGTAAAGTAGACTGCAGCGTTGTAGAGATCTACATTTGGATATGCATCTATTCCTTTATACTCTGAAAGGAGCAATCTTCCATATTTCGCGACGGAGTCAGATACTTTTAGAAGCCATTCATTCTTTGTGTTCAATGTCCTTCTTTCAAGCATTTCTCGAAGAACAACTGCACGAGGATCAATACCCCTATAGATTCGATGTCCAAGTCCAAAGATTTTCCCTCCTGATTTCAATCTTTGTTCAAGATACTTTCTTACATTTGCTTGTTCTTTAATTTCTTGGAACATCATCATTGCTTCATATCCCGCACCATGATGCAAGGGCTCGACATGGACATTGAGGGTTGATGAGAAAATGTCCGAAATTGATTTGCCATCTCTGACAGCTGCTTCAAGCGTTGATAAAGATGGATTTTGAGGGTCATCCATGTGTAATATCAATGATGTCTGGAAATCGTCAAGTTCTGTTTCAGTTGGCATAACTCCCTTTGTCATCCAAAGAAAATTGGCAACATGGCCAAGTTGTTTCTTCGGTTTCTTCATCATTTTCCCCCATGCAATACCGTATTCATTTGCAACAACAAGTGGTGCAAGAGAAACAAATGTCAAAAGAGTATCATTAAGATTTAGTTTGTAATCTTCTTTAATACGTTCCAGACTCCAAGCTAGTTTGAATAATGAATCAAACTCACTGTCATAGAGACTTCTGAGTTCCACCATTCTTTCTGAAATTGAAACTAGTTCTTGGTGCGAGGGTAGTTGTCCGTGAATTAGCAAATGGAGTACCCTCTCAAAACTTGAATTACCGCAGAGTTTTGTTGCATTTATTCCTCTGAAAAAGAGTTGATTGGTTAAAGGATCAATCGTACTTATGGGTTTCATAGCAGATGCATTTCCATCCTTTAAAGATGATTAGAGGGTTCCTTTGTTATACAAAGGAACTTCCTCATATTCAACTTCACAATTTCCTACCGATTACAGCAGCAAGATCAGCTAATCTATGACTATATCCCGCCTCGTTATCATACCATCCGAAAACCTTTACCATTCCACTATGAGCCATTGTGAGCATGGAATCAAAAGAACAGGAATGAGGGTCTCCAATGAAATCCGAAGAAACAAGTGGCTCATCGATATAAGCAAGATATGGCGCGAGGTCTCCTGATTCAGCCGCTTTTTTGAATGCGTTATTTACTGCGTCAACATCAGCAGTCTTTTGGAGAATTACACTCATATCAACGAGAGATGCGTCCATCACAGGAACTCTAAGAGCCATTCCATCCAGTTTACCAGCAGCTTTTGGATAGACAAGTCCTATTGCACTTGCAGCACCTGTGCTTGTAGGTACAATGTTCCAACAAGCGGCTCTTGCTCTCCTCAGGTCTTTATGTGGACCATCTAACATGACTTGATCATTTGTCACAGCATGAATTGTCGTCATGAATCCCTTTTCAATCCCAAATGCTTCATCTAGTACCTTGACCATCGGAGCTAGGCAATTTGTTGTGCAAGATGCATTTGATATCACGTGATGTTTGCTTGAATCATAATCATCATCATTAACACCAGGAACTACTGTAAGCATTTCTCCTCCTTTTCCAGGAGCACTCAGAATCACCTTTTTAGCTCCAGCAGCTAGGTGTTTGCTGACATCTTCCAATTTTCTGAAAATACCTGTTGATTCAATGACGATGTCTACTCCGAGATCTCCCCATGGAAGATTTACAGGGTCTCTCTCAGATAATATCTTGATTTCATCGCCATTTACTGTGATGCTACCTTTTCCTGCTTCTACAGTACCTTCAAAGTGTCCCATCACAGTATCGTACTTCATCAGATGTGCAAGAGTCACCTCTGTCGTGAGGTCGTTTGCTGCCACAATGTCAAATCCTTTCTTCTCTAGTGCCGCACGAAGGAAACCACGTCCGATGCGACCAAATCCATTAATTCCAACACGAATCGCCATGCGAATGCCACCTCTCTAGTGAGTATATATCTTTGAACATCAATATGCTCTGATATAAGTTTGCTCAGTTCTGGCTAGGTTTAACTCTCCTCGAACATCATTTAATCAATTTTCCTGCTTAACTTCAATCTCATACCAAAGACCTTTCTTGTCCATCAATAACGCTATTCCAAGAACGATGAAGGGACTTCCTCCAATCAAAACGAAAATGGGAGAAATCGTAAATGATGTGTGTACAGTAGTTTCAAGTCCAAGAGATGGGAATATCCATTTTCTAAGGAAATTTCCCACTTGCACAGATGAATCTAGGGTTGCTGCTGTAACAACTACAACAAGATCATAGTTTGGGACTACAGTAATACTCTGATATCCCCATCCAAAAGCGTAGTATGCTCCTATTTCTGGCAAGACCCACCAATGGTATGAATAGTCTGTTGATTCGTCCACCTGAATCTGTGAGGTTGAAGTCATCTGGACCCAATCTTGAGGAACTACTTGAATTCCATCCCATAAGCCATTTCTAATGTAAAGATAACCAATCTTAGCCATATCAATAGGCTTCAGTTTCAAGCTTGAAGCTCCTCTATAGATTCCGTCAGGATCTTGACCCCATTCATAATCAGTTATCCCAAGAGGTTGGAATAGATTGTTCAATGCAAAATTGAGTGTGGAATTTTGAGTCACTTCTTGAATGATTGCAGACAAAATATGTGAAGCACCTGAGTTGTAGTGAAAAGTGTTTCCAGGTTCAGAAATCATTGGTTTATCAAGTACATATTTCACCCAGTCGTCTGATCGAACCATCTTATTGTAATCGTTTATGTCATTCCCGTAGTACTCTTCATTCCATGATAGTCCTGTAGTCATTTCAAGTAGGTTCTTGATTGAGATGTCCTCCTTACTTCTACTAGGATTACTGAAATCATAATCCTGAAAGAAATCAAGAACTGACGCCTCAATAGATTCGAGACATCCTAAATCTAAAGAAATGCCAACAAGTGTGGACATAATGCTTTTTGTGCATGAAAAAAGATGATGTGTATCATCTGGGCCAAACCTAGACGGGTACTCTTCATAAACCATCCATCCATTTCTTATGATTAGGAAACTATCAATCTGAATCTTGTTACTTTTAAAATGCTCTGTCATCGAATCCAATTTTGTAGAATCCATACCCTGAGCTTCGGGAGTAGTTCTACTCCACTCGTTTGTTGGCCACGGAGCTATAGGATTTGTTTCATCAGGAGTTTGATTCGTAAACAGATACTCCTGTGTTGGATTAAAAACCACTAATAGAATGGCTAGGAGCACTATTATTCTATTCATTACCAACACTGTTAATATATGGCGACTTCTATTAATTTGTCTGTCCGATTGAGCAATATCTCAATCGAATGTAAAATAGTACCCTATCTCCAACATGAAACAAAATGACCAGGTGCTACTTCTCGAAGTTCGGGTTCTTCGGGGCGACAACCTTCTCCATATTCTTGACATCTTGGCTGGAATCTACATCCTGGTGGAAGGTCAATTGGAGTAGGAGTTTCTCCAGGTAGCATGATTCTGTACCTTTCTTCATCAGGATCTGGGATGGGGACATTGGAAACCAATGCTGTTGTATAAGGATGCACAGGATTCTGAATCACCTCTTCCATTGGTCCCATCTCAGCAATTCTCCCAAGATACATGACTATGATATGATTTCCAATATATCTTGCTTGAGCTAAATCATGAGTAATGAAGATGTAAGTCAGACCATACTCATTCTTTAGATCTTCCATGAGGTTCATGATTTCTGTTCTGATACTTGCATCTAACATTGAAACAGGTTCATCTGCAATAATTAGATCTGGTTTTAATATCAACGACCTTGCTATGCATACTCGCTGAAGTTGTCCGCCACTTAATTCGTGAGTGTATCGTTGTGCAAAGTCATCTGAGGGAATAAGTCTAACATCTTCAAGCACCTTAAGAACTCGTTTCTCTAACTCATCTTCATCCTCGGTCAGGTTATGAATAGAGAGAGCTTCACCCACAAGAGTACGTACAGGCAATCTTGGGTCCAGAACCTCAAACGGATTCTGAAAAATGATCTGCATCTTAAGCCTTAGTTTTTGCATCTCTTCACGGTTCTTTTTGGTAATATCCTCCCCACGGAAAAGAACTCTACCTCCTGTTGGTTCAATCAATCTCAAAATAGTACGTGCTAAGGTCGTTTTTCCGCATCCTGATTCGCCTACAATACAAAGAGAGTCTCCCTCCTCAATGCTGAAGCTTACTTTATCCACCGCTTTTACAAACCTCTTCTCTCCAAACAATGATAGAATTCCTGATCTAACTGGAAACCATTTTTGTAAATCATAGACTTCTAGTATGTCTTTTCTAGTAACCAAAATTATCCCCCCAAGTTTAATTGCCCAGCAAAGTGGCATTTGGCATAGTGTCTTGGACTAATCTCAAGATATTCTGGTTCTTGATTTGCACAAATGTCCTCGGAAAAAGGACATCTTGGATGGAATTTGCAACCTGGTGGTGGATTCAGGAGGTTTGGAGGAGTTCCGGGAATAAACTCAAGGCGTTTCTTTGGTCCTGAGATTCTTGGAAACGCACCAATTAACTTGTATGTATAGGGATGAAGACTTCGTTTGAAGACATTAGAAGTAGACCCTTTTTCAACAATATTCCCAGCATACATGATAGCAGTGCTATCACAGTTTTCCGCCACAACAGATAGATCATGTGTTATGAAGAGAACACCAAGATCATACTTCTTCTGTAGACTTCTGAGAAGATCCAGAATCTTGTTTTGTACAATTACATCAAGGGCTGTCACAGGTTCATCTGCAATAATCAGTTTTGGATCACAAGATAATGCCTGCGCAATTATAGCCCGCTGCAACATACCCCCTGAGAACTCATGAGGATAGTCCCGCATTCTTGATGGTTCAAGACCAACTTCATCAAATAGATTGGCTACTATATCCTCTGCTTCTTCTTCACTGACTTTGAATTTTTCCATCATTACCTCCGTGATTTGGTCTACTATTCTGAGCACTGGATTAAACGCATTCATAGCATATTGAAAAACGATTGAAGCGCTTCTCCATCTTAATTTACGCATTTGTTCTTCTGTCTTGGTGGTCAAGTCTTCACCATCAAGAAGAACTTTACCTCCGATTATTTTTCCGTTTACTGGGAGAATTCTCATGATACTGTAAGCAGTAGTCGTTTTACCACATCCTGATTCTCCTGCAACTCCTAGAGTTTCCTGTTTATCAATAGTGAATGATACATCCTCAACTGCTCTCACTGGTTTACCACCCAAGTAATAGTGGGTTGACAAACTCTCAACTTCAAGAATAGGCAATCTATCCACGCCTCCCTCTAAGCCGTGGATTTACAACTTTATCTGCCGCATGACTAACAAATGCAAATCCTACAGTTGTCAACATTATCATCAATCCAGGTGGGAAAATCCACCACCACATCTCATTTACAAGCGCAGCCTTCCGAGATGCCCAATACAAAATTATCCCCCAACTAGGTTGAGCATGAATTGGCATGAATCCAAGAAATGAAATTCCCGCCTCGCTGAGTATTGCATTTACAACTCCAATGATGACATTTGCTAGAATTAGAGGGAGTGCGTTTGGCATTATATGACGAAACAGGATATAATTGTCAGATGCTCCAATAGCATGAGCGGCTTCAGTTAAAGGACGTTCTCTTAGACTCAACGCTTCACTTCTAACCATCCTCGCTGTACCTGTCCATCCAAGAATTGCTATGACAATGATAACATTCTGAAGACCTTGGCCAAAGAACATGAGAAAGATCAGCATCAAGGGTAGAGTTGGAAGACAGAGAAACATATCTGTAATTCGCATCAGGACTGAATCCAGAAGGCCACCATAATATCCAGAAATGAGACCAACTAGAGTCCCAATGACCACCGCGACTAAACTGGCTGTAAATCCAACAAGTAAGGATATCTGGGCTCCCCAAATCACACGACTCATGATATCTCCACCTTCGTGATTTGTGCCAAACGGATGCTCCAGACTTGGAGGTAGGAACCACTCACTAGGGTTGAGTGAAGTGTATGACCAATGATATGGCGTTATCCAGGGAGCAAGAACTGCTATTAGAACAATCCCCGAAATTAGAAAGAAACCAACCAATCCAAGTTTGTCGTGAACAAACTCCCGCCAGAATGATTCGATTCCATCTCTCAAATCCCACGTAATCATAATTAATCTTGGAATGAATATGTATAATGGAATTACAATAAAAGCCGCTCCTACTGCAATTATAGAGAAACCACTTGCTCTCAGGAAACCAGATATTGATAAATTGATAACTGATGGCAATAGATTAAATCCAATAATCTCTTCTGTCAGGAATGATTCTATCACCATCCAGATGCCTACTACTCCAATCACTGCCAAGTGATATTGCGTCATCCTATTAGTATCCCAATGTTTGAGTTGGGGTGGATCCCAGAGAAACAGGATAAAGGCTGTAATTATAGCCAGTCCAATACTAAAAGCAATTAGAAGTAATAGAATGATTGAAAGTTTCAATACTATAAGAACTATCTCAGCAGGTCTTTTCTCATAAAGAGGCTTTCCAAGAAATCCTATCCATAGTGTCATGATGAGCATGATTATTCCTATAACTCGGATTGTTGTCGTGAACCCTATGCTTGTAGCAGCATCGAATCCGATAATAGATTGTGCTAACCAATTCATTAACGTAGTGATTCCCATATCGACACCGTAGATAATTAGTAATGAAATTATCACGAAGCTTCCAAGAGATACTATTATCAAATGAAGTGGTTTTCCTTCGATATCGAGTTTTTTCTTGATAGATTTCTTCTGTTTTTCTTCCGCAGGCATTTCTATTGATTTCTGTTCTTCTATCATCTCTTCTCCTCCTAATATCGAATTCTTGGATCAAGATACAAATAGAGAAGATCTGCTACAAAATTCGCAAATACAGTAATTGTTGCTAGAAATAGAAATATCCCTTGAAGAACTGGATAATCATTAGCTAGCACCGAATCATATGTCAATAGACCTATTCCTTCCCAACTAAATACAAATTCAGTAATTGTTGCACCACTAATTAGAAATGGGATATTTACAGCAATAACACTAACCATCGGAAGCATCGCATTTCTCATTGCATGTTTATACAGTATGGTTTTTTCTTTGAGACCTTTTGCTTTTGCTGCAAGCATGAAGTCCTGAGTAAATACATCCAAAACAGTATCTCTCATAATTAAATAGAATCCACCAATGAATGAGAGTGTCAAGACTATTGTTGGCCCTATCATATGCCATCCATAGTCCCGAATATAGTCAATAAAATTCACATGTGCATAGCCTCGAGTTATTGTTCCTGCAAGTGGTATCAAGTCAAAATGATATCCAAAGAACAAAAGTAGAAGTAGACCGATCCAAAACACAGGAATACTATATGCAACCAAGAAGAATACTGTAGAACCTGTATCAGTCTTAGAACCCCTGCGAGCTGCTGCTACTACTCCCATGACCATACCCACTGCAATTGATATGACTAATGAAGCTCCCATTAGCCATAGAGTATTCCAAAATCTATGATCAAAGATAGTATACAATACATCCTCACCAAAGTGTGAAAAAGATTCACCAAAATCGCCTCTAAAGATATTTACAATATAAATGAAAAATTGCTCCAAAATTGGTCTATCAAGACCGAATCTATCTACGATTGATTGTACTACCTCCGGTGGCATATGTTCAGCTATTAAAGATCCCCTTGGGTCTCCTGGCATTATTCTAAATAAGAAGAAATTAACGATAACGATTAGAAACCAGATTAGTAATGTCTGCCCCAATCTTTTTGCAATATACTCGATAGGTTTACTTCTCTCCTTTTCAGCCATTTAAAATTCCCCAATTTCTGTTTCAACATTATGATAGTTTCCACTAATTAAAGACTACCGAATTAAGTATCATTGATGAAAAATAAAAAAAAGAGAAAAAGAGGGTAGTTACTACCCTTTACTTTTTCCTTAGTAAAACATATGTTACGAGAACTCCCACAATCAGTGCTCCAGCACCGATACCCAAGATTAAGACAATATCAATACCTGGAGGAGGTGGAGCAACACCTGGAAACTCTCTGACACCATCATTATCGATGTCAATATAACCCGCATCATCCAGTATCTGTTTTGCCAAATCTACATCTTCCACAAAGACTCCATCTTCATGATAGTATGATGGGAAGAAATCTGCAGGAATTGTGCTGTTTGTAGGAGTACCAAAACCAAGTCGACCAACATTGACCAAGTATTGTCGGTCCATTGCTAGGCTTATTGCTCGCCTGACATTTACGTCATCAAAGCCTGGGAATGTTGTGTTGAAACCAAGGACATAGTCCCACTGTGAAGTAACGCCAGTCACGAGGTCGAGTTCTGGTGCATTTAAAATGGTGTTGACATACGCTCCAAACACTTCGTATCGTTCTGTGTCTGCATCTCCGTTTCTCATGGCTAGAATTCGAGCATCCTGACCACGAATAACATCAATTCTCACATCGGTGATACTTGGCAGTTGACCGACGTAAGGATTAGTTGGTCCCCACCAATTGTCATTTCGATCAAGGTCCGTGAACTCGTCAGGAGTTCTTGAAACAAACTTGAATGGACCAGAACCCGTGTGTGCGGTCACATTGTCAGGATCATCCCACCTAGGATCATCTGCAGCGATACCCTCTCTGATGTGTTGAGGTAGGATGTATATTTCAGAACCCAGAATCTGCAGAGCAAATGACCAAGCATCATCCATCACGATACTTACTACATCACCATATGCTGTCGCACTGACCATGTGTTGTAAGAATGCCCAATAGACTGCATCTTCTGAAGCATCTTGCCAATAGTTGAATGAGAAGGCAACATCGTCAGCTGTCAATGGTTGACCATCATGCCACTGAACTCCAGACCGGACAGTAAAATTCACCGTTGTACCGTCTGCACTGATGTCCCAGTCTTCAGCAAGCCATGGTATTGGATCTAGGTTATCATCAAATGATATCAAAGTGTCATAGACAAGCATATCATACCAGTGTGAGCGCTCACTCCTGTAGAACATCGGATTGAGTTCACCAATATCAGACCCATATGCCATGACAAATTCCATCGGACCTGAAGTCCATGTATCATCGTACATGAAGATCATTGTCTGTGGATTGAATGATGTGAAGACACCACCTGGTTTCGCACTGTAGTTTGTCCACTCTGCCCTTATAGCATGAGTGTCATCAGATAGAAACAGTGGAATGTAAGGAATGTTTTGTGTAGCATATAGCTGAACAAGCCTTGCGGCTTCAGCCACTGTAGCGGGTGTTGATGTCATGAAGTCATCTAATGCGGCATCCACTGTAGCATTGTTGAGACCGTAACAGTTGGAACCCCAATCGATGATTTCCTCTGAGTGCATCCTGTACCAAACGTGGTCAGGTACACTCCCATAGCCATGGCTCATTTCATATAAGCCAAATTGCCTTGGTTCTTGGTATATTCCTTCATACATCGGATCATCATCTTTGATCACGACGTTGATTTCAATCCCTATTTCATCTAGCAGTGTCCTTATCCCACCGCCTGTGTCGACGCTGATGTCATCCCAGGATAGAACCCACAAGTCAAAAGAAAGATCTGGAGTAGCATCTTGCTGTGCGTTTACTGGAATAACACCCCATGGAATAAAGAGCGCTAGCGCCAATAGGGCATAAAGTAATTTCTTTCTGCGTATCACAGTTACTCCTTCCTAACTTATTAGGAAACATTTTTCCTAAGTGCTGATAACAACAACATTAGGCTCTTTAAGCATTTACTTTTCAGTAGTGTATGTTGTGCCAATAATAAAATCTTGACAATCTTGATTTTTCTCTAATAATCTGGTGAGTGCTCGACCTTTCATATGAGCATCGTCAATGTTTTCAGCAGAAGGATTCTCAAGGGCTATGATTCTAATGGAGTCATCTATTATACTAGTGTATCTGATTAGAGTTGTTAGAACAAAAACATATTCCCCAATAGCTGTTGATTTGACCTTGGAATCATAGGGGCAATTGATTACAAGTGATACCGCCTTTATTATCCCTTCAGCAGTTCTCTTAATGTTTGCCAGTCTATCTTGTTCCCTTAAACTAGATGGTGATCTAGGAATCAATAGAGACATTGATGATGATTTCCAATCACTCTGAACCTTGGCAAATTCATCTTTGAATTCTTCAAGTTCCTTCTGAGCTGCTTTCCGCACATTAATCATTTGATTAGTAATAGTCTCAAGAGTTTCTTTATCATGACCGAGTCGATTTCTAGACAAGTCAAAAGGTGCACCTTCATGAACTAAACCTACATAAAGTGGGCGCCAGAGGAGTAGATTTTCCTCAAAAGCATTCACCAATGAAGCTAACTCAACATCCACTAAACTTGTAGATACAAATTCGTCATCTTCATTATAGAAATCAATTTGACGAAAAATTCGCATAATTGGCTGTCCTATTTCAAAGATCTCTATAGGTTCCCTCTTTAGAAGTCCTTTCTTTTTTGTCCTTGTCGTTGCAAAGGAATCCAGGACTTCATTGCTGAACATAGGTCCTGCAAGCATCTTCATTGGAATCACTCATTCTCATTCAATATTGCAGAGGCATATAATCAGTACTTCATTAACTAGTCGTAAGTAAATCCCTCTTTTGTGTGAAATTATAGGTACAGATAAACCTTCAGCACTACCCTTTCTGAATGCTTATTACAAAACAAACTATTTTCAATGATATTCCTTAAGGAGGAATGAATTTGGGAGATCATAAAGATCACATGTGTGAGTTTGCAAAACACCACGGTGTCAAAGAAATGAGAGAACGGGTCAAGGATGCCAAGTACATCTGTGAAGTTTGTGGTCGTGCAGCAAACAACAAAGACTATCTTTGTAGGCCCGTAAATCTCTAATATAGCGAACAACCACTTCATATGGAGGGAATTCCCTCCAGAAGTGGATTTTTCTTTTCCATCTATAAAGATCCTAGTTTTTGTTTTGGTTTCTAATTGCATAGATAGCGATTAGGATTTTGAACTGGTCGAATTTACAGAGCTTGAAAGAGAGAATATATCATGAGGAACTTATTCTCTTCAAAGCGATTATGATGAATAAGTCTATCATTAAATTCATAGATGATAAGCTGAATGAATCCATTGAAGTGCTTAAGAAACTCTGTAGGATTCCTTCGGTCGCAGCAAAAAATGAAGGTCTATTGGAAGCTGCCAATTTGGTTGAAAAAATGCTTCAAGATGCAGGTTTGGAAACTGAAGTGCATTTGACTTCTGGAGCTCCAGTTGTAACAGGTTGGAAAGATGTTGGAGCAAAGCGAACACTGCTATTCTATGACCACTATGATGTCCAACCTGCTGAACCCTTTGATCTCTGGGACTCTCCTCCTTTCGAACCTGAGATTCGAAATGATAGACTATATGGTAGAGGCGTTGCAGATAACAAAGGTGATATAACAACGAGGATATGGACTCTAAAAGCATTCCAAGAAACAAACACTGATCTACCAGTCAATGTAAGATTTGTAATCGAGGGTGAAGAAGAGATTGGTAGTATTCACCTCCCTGAGTATATCGAGAAAAATACCGATTTTATCACTGCTGATGGAGGGATATGGGAATTTGGTGGAGCTGGAATTGATGGACGCCAAGAGGCTTGGCTTGGACTCAAAGGGATATTCTTTGTGGAGCTCGAGGTTCAGCGTCTTTCAAGAGATGTACACTCGAGCACAGCTTGTATACTTCCATCTGCCGCTAGCAGACTGACTTGGGCGTTGAACTCGCTTAAGGATGAATCAAGTCGTATCTTGATTGAAGGGTTCTATGAAAACATCAAACCACTTACTGATTCGGAACTTGAAGCAATCAGGAAAATCGATTTACACGAGGAGCAGTTCAAGAAGGTCTATGGGATTGAAGAGTATCTGAATGGTCTTACCGGTGATGAACTAAAGAAAGCGTACTATGGCACTCCCACGTGTAACATCTGTGGACTTACGAGCGGATATCAAGGCAAGGGCTCGATGACAGTACTTCCTGCAAAGGCATCATGCAAGGTAGACTTTAGACTAGTGGAGGGAATGCATCCAAATGACATCCACAAGAAACTCAGACAACACTTAGATGACAGAGGCTTCTCTGACATCAAGTTTTCATACTTTGAGGGATATCCTGCTGCAAAGACTCCTATTAATCATCCATTCGTCAAAATAATCGAAAATGCAAACAAACGTGTATTTGGTGATATGGTCATCCATCCTACTAGTCCCGGTTCTGGTCCTTTATATCTCTTCAATAAGTATGTCCCTATGGTTTCTATTGGATGCGGTGATTATGAGTCAAAAGCACATTCACCAAATGAGAGCATCGTTATTGAGAATTTCAGAAAAGCAATGAATAGGATTGTAGCAGTAATGGAAGAGATGAGTAAGTGGTAGGCTTTTTTCCTACTAGTAGAACTCATGGGAGTGGTGGTCTGATGACTACACCCCTCTCCCACTCTACCTCATAGGAATATGTAATATTGAATTCTGCACTTTCTCTAATTTTCGTTTCCCATTCAATTACACCAAGTTCCTCTTTCTGTATCTGTAAACTTGGTTCAGTAAGTTCTACTGTTATCTTCTCAGAATTGCTATGTGGTATCACATCCACTACCTTGATTGCAATTTCTTGCTTCCCAAAGTTATGTATCTCGAGTGAGTACTTATATCCCCTCTTTTGCTTTCCACGAGTAATTCCTGCTTTCTCTGTATCCTTTTCAACGAGTTTCTTCTCTGCTTTTACATCATAAGCGATTCGTGTGCCAAGTCTGAATTTCTCATGCGGTGCTTTTAGGTCTAGATACGTTTCACCAATGAAGTCACCCGCAGCATATACTTTCACATTACCAGGAAGAAGCACAGCATTTCCATTCGTTATTTCATCCTGAGCTACTACCTCCGCCATTGCTGAAGCGTTCCAGAAGTGCAGTCTTCTTGATTCAAACTCCTCAAGTGTGAGAGTGATCGGGTGTGGATCATTATCAGCTGGAATCGAAACCTCTCCAGGAACACTATAGACAGTAATTCCTCCAAGGGTTTCCGAAGCATGTGCATAGTCTTCCATGATTTCAGGCATTGGCTCTTCCTCAGGTTCCATCATCATCAATCCTTCTGCAACATCGTCATAGTCCATTTCTTTCTTCATCCTTTCAGCTGGTGCTGCAGATGATCTCGAGGATATTCTTCGATAGTCTCGTGGAGAGTATACATCAACATAGAACGGATTTGGTCTAACCGCTTCAACTGGTTGTGCAGATGCTGTAGAAACTATAAGTGCTATATTTTCCCAATTCTCAAGAGTCTGGTTTCTAACCACACAGATTCTTTTGATGGATGATGTTTCATCACCAATATCAATATCATAGGTAGGGTGCCATGATGCCATTCTTAGTTGATATGTAATTTCCAATTCGAGTTGTGTACTTTCCTTTGCATAAAGACTAACAAATACTTCATTGACGGTTTCTGTTCTTCTCTGACCTTGAAATCTGTTGATGTTATCATGGAGGGCTGCTATTTCTGTATCAATTTTCTCAAGCTCGGTTTCTAGTTGACGAATTGTCTTTCTTGATTCACGAAGCAATTCACTTCCAGTTTTCTCCATTCTTGTCATTTGGTCCATTGGTGTTTCCCCAACGGAAAACCACTTTCCGAATTCAGAGCTGAACTGATTCAGAACAACATTCATTCTCTCTTCCCTAGTCCTTTGAAGTTGCAATCTATCTTCTATAACTGCACGTTCTTTCTCAAGTTCTTTGAGTTTATCATATAATTCTTTGATATTGCCTTCAGGTTCGTAGCTCCTACTAACTTGTTTTACATCTATTCCTCGAAGAATGGCATTACCTTTTCCTTTGACACGAAAGCTGTCTTGTTCAGCATAACGAGTAATCCCTGTAACTTTTACAATCTGCTCACCAAGCCCAAGTTCAGTTCTGCCCATTCTGATAATTCTTGCACCGTCACGAAATACTGTGACTTCAACTATGTTTGTCATTATTTCTTTCATCATCTCTCCTCCTTAGGGCAGTTGCGGACTAATCGTCACTCCCTTCTCCCATTCCACCTCGTAATTGTATTGGATGCTGGTCTTTTCATCGGGCTCTATTTCTTTATACCATTCTATCACTCCAAGTTCATGTTTCTTCGCTGCCAGTTTCACCCAATCAATTTTCACTTCAATTTCAGTACTTAGGCTGTGAGGAACTCTATCTAACACCTCAATCTCTATTTTTCTTTTTGAGAAATTCTGAATCTCTAGTTTGTATCTGTAGGAACGCCTGAGTTTACCCCGAAGAACACCTGCTTTCTCCATTTCACGTTCAACAAGCTTTTTCTCTGCTTTTACATCATAAGCAACTCTTGTACCAATTTTGAACTCCTCTCGAGGTGAAATCTGAGTGATAGAGGTTTCTCCAATATAATCTCCCTCTGAAAACACTTTCATTTTTCCTGGCAAAATTACACTGTCGTTATTCACTACCTTATCTTGTGCAACAACTTCAGCCATTCCTTCAGCATACCAATAGTGTATTGTTGAAGAATCAAGGTTTTCCTCAATCAATGTGACTGGATGTTGTTCATAGTCAGATGGTATAGTCATCCTCTTTGGTAGCTCATAGACAGCAATCCCAGAAACTGTTTCAATTGCATCTGCAAATTCCTCCTCTATCTCTGGTGGCGGTGCTGGAGGTGCGAATGCTCCAACTCCTGCAGGAGCAACTGATGGTTTTGCACGTCTCTCCATTTTTCCAGTCGTTGTATAAGCCTTCTCGATAGTAGTTGGATCATGTGCCGTGATAAAGAATGGTCTGCCCTCAATTGCTTCTACTGGTCGAGCAGTAGCAGTGGAGATTATCAAATCCACATCATTCCAGTCTTCCTCAGTACGGTTGACCACCATTGCTAGTCTTCGAAGTTTGGCTTTCGCAGGATACAGATCCACATCATAACGGGGAGTCCAAGATGCTCCTCCACTCTGATATGTTAGTTCCAATTCGATATTTGCGGCTGATGAAACTTCCAAAGTCACCTCAACTGTATATGTTGAAACTGTTCTCCTTTCTGAATTGATTCTACCAATATTATCTCTTAGTACTTGCATTCTACCATCCAATTCTTCAAGCTCTTCATTCAGCTTCCGAATTTCAAGTTGAATTTCACTCACAAGTTTGATTGATTTTCTATCCATCTCGTTTAGTGATTTTATGTCTCCCTCATTTGCAGCATAGACCATACCAAAATGATTGGAAAATTCAGAAACCATATTATTGACTTGAACAAACCTGTTTTGTTGAAACTCGATCTCATCTTGAATACCGATTCTTTTCTTCTCCAAGTCCTTCAGCTCATCATACAGTGGCTTGATGTTTGCTGAAGGTTCAAAGACCTCTGATGCACTTTGTACGTCGATACTTGATAGTTTCGCTGGTCCTCGACCCTTGACACGAAAACTATCTACCTGAGCATAATTAGTGATTCCTGTGACCAAAACCTTGTGTGGGCCTGGTTCAAGTTTGACCTTTCCTGTTCTTGTCACTCGCGCAGCATCCCGAAATACCGTAACCTTTGATATTTGAGTTTGAACACTTGTCAAGTCTGTTCTCCCATCAGGTCGATAAACACGATGCCATTTATTCTTTCTCAGGATGCTACTAGAGGTCGTTTAACTCATCGATTGTTATCATATGGGAGTTTGATTAAGAAACAGCATCCTGGTTTTCCAGTTGTGAATAAATCAATGGAACCATTCTCTGACTCGATTATCTTCTTTGCAAGATACAGTCCCAGTCCTTTACCCTCGGGTCCTGTTGATACCCCTCTCTCAAATAGGTTCTCGCGAATTGTAGGTTCTATACCTGGACCATCATCACCAAACGTAACTTCAAGAGATTCACCAGTCTTAGAAATTGTGATTTCGACACTTGGGTCGTTCCCAGCATGTTGGGCTGAATTACGGAGTAGATTTTCGAATGCTAATGCAACCAACCTTCCGTATTTTGGAGAGTGTTGACGAACATCATTTGAAACATTGACAGAAACGAGCATCCCCTTGAATGCTATCTCCGCTCGTTTTCCTATTTTTTCTATTACTGTTACAATGTCTGAGTCCATCTCAGCTTCAGATAATGAGAATATGTGAAGAAGACTTCGCATTCTCTGAGCTGCAGCATATGTTGATTCGAGGAATGCTGCTTGTTTTGGCTCACCATCTGACATCTGTGAAAGCTCAATTCCACCAAGTATCATCTGTACATCATTACTGAGGTCATGTCTCAATAAGCTTGTGTAAATTTCTAATTCCTTATGTCTTGCATCAAGATTCCTATTACTTTTCTCGAGACCTGTTACATAATAGTCCTGATTCCATGATGTGAACATCAACAGAATTGCTATTGCTATGAAAACTGCAATTGATTCTATTGCATCTACAACATAGATACCTGGATGTGAAATTGATACAATTATCAAAGCAATGAATAAACCACCCACAAGCAATGATTGTTTTTTAATTGAGATTAGTTGAGTCGCCAAGAGAACAGTAAGTACTGGCCATGTCAACATCTGAAAGGCTAACATCCCTCTTGTCCAACTTGGATATATAGTAATAGTTACAAGAGGGATACATGCAGCGCAGATTAAGGTCATTGCTGATGCTAACCTAAGATGAGTGGTGCCACTCAAAAGGTACACGACAGCTGAATATATTGCCAAAACTGAGTAAAACGGAATTCCCTGAACAGGATCACTCGTATATTGTAAGATTGGAAAGACACAAACTCCAGTGAACAAAGCAGTTCTCAGAAATCTTGCTCTTCTCCTATGTCCACCTTCAGTAATTGATGGAGCTGGGCGTGTGAGGATTTTTGGCAGATCTAGTATTTTCTTATATGAAACTACCTTCCCTTGCGTGCTTTTTTGTGCATCCCTCAATGCATTAAGCTCCAATGTGCCTGCGAATTTCCTTACCATCTTGTCGATTGATGTGATACAATATTCCTTACGAAACAACCATTAGAACATTGTGATGGAATTGAAATCCTTAGTCAAGCATATTAATACCCACTAACAAATATTTATGGATATTTATTATGTTATGTTAATATAATAGAATATTTTATATGATATATGAATATATATTATAGAATCTGAGGCATAATAAGATGAGGCGAGATAGTGCTACGACAGCTAGCGATAGCAGTATATCATGGGGAAAAATAGATCGCTCAAAGAATAACTCAAAGTCACTTACATTCATGGAGATCCGACTTCGTAGTTTGGGCAAGGCGATTGATGAGATTAAAACTAAAAGAATGCGTCTTGAGCATGACCTACGTCGAGGTCATTTTCCAGAGTCTGAATATGCAAGTTCATTGTTGAAACTTATCATTGAAAGCAACACACTCTCTAAGGAGAGAGAAAAGGTAGCAGAACGTGTAAAGCGTCTCAGAAACAAGGGTCTCATCCAGCGTTAGTAATCATATAAGTGACATGCGACTTGTCTTCCATTACCTAGGTTTCTAAGCTCTGGTTCCTCATTAGGGCATCTTTCAAAGACTTTTGGGCATCTAGGGTGAAATCTGCAACCACTTGGTGGATTGATTGGACTTGGAATTTCTCCTCGAGGAACGGCTTCTGTCTTCTTTACTTTGGGATCAGGAATTGGAATCGCACTCATAAGTCCAACTGCATATGGATGAAGAGGATCTTCATAGATACGATCTTTATCCGCTACTTCAACTATTTTTCCAAGATACATTATTGCAATCCTATCACATACATGCCTTGAGGTAGCAAGATCATGTGAGATGAACAGATATGTTAGATCAAGCTCTTTCTTTAAATCCATCATCAGGTCGAGGATTTGAGCCTTAATCGACACGTCAACCATAGCCACAGGCTCATCTGTGACTACAAATTCCGGATTGAGAATTATTGCTCTTCCAAAAACAACACGTTGTTTTTGTCCTCCAGAAAGTTGGTGAGGCAGTCTATTGTAGAATGATTTGGCTGGCGAGAGACCAACACGTTCGAGCACATCTTCAGTACGTTCTTTCCTCTCTTCAGTTGAGCCAATACCTTGAAGTCTGAGTGCATCTCCAATTGCATCTCCAATCTTGAGTCTTGGATTGAGAGAGGATGTAGGATCTTGGAATGTGAATTGGATTCGCCTGCGTATAGAACGTAGCTCCTTTCCTTTCAGTTTTGCAATGTCTTTCCCATTGTAGATGATTTCTCCCTCAGTTGGTCTGATAAGTCTGACACACAATCTTCCAGTTGTTGTTTTGCCTGATCCACTCTCCCCAGCAAGTCCAAGAACTTCTCCTTTTTCAATCTCAAAGGAGATACCATCCACGGCTCTTACGAACTCCTCTTCTCGCGCTAATAGAGCGTCAATAATTCCCTTCGTTACTGGGAAGTATTTCTTGATATTTCTGACTTCAACTAGTGCCATGTGATTTCTCTCCTCCAAAAAGATGGCACGCCACAAGCCTACCCCCATCAACCGTGATTAAGTCTGGTTGAACTGTCCTGCAGATATCCATTGCATGCGGACATCTTGGATTGTACATGCAACCTGGTATGGGATCAGTTAAATCCGGAGGTGCGCCTGGAATCCATGATAGTTTTTTCTCTGGATGGGTCACATCTGGGACTGATTCCAGAAGTGCTTTAGCATAGGGGTGTAACGGATCATCGAAAAGTGATTCGGTGGAAGAGAGTTCCATTACTCTTCCAGCATACATTATGGCTATGTCATCTGCTGTTTGAGCTAATACACCAAGATTATGAGTGATGAGAATCATTGTGAGATTGAACACATCCTTTAGTTCAGCTACCTCCTCAAGTATCTGAGCTTCCACAATCACATCAAGGGATGTTGTAGGTTCATCAGCTATCAGTAGTTTTGGCCGCAGCGCAAGTCCAAGTCCAATCATTACACGTTGTCTCATCCCGCCACTAAACTGATGAGGATAGTCTGTAATTCTCTCAGGCAAAATTCCAAGACCATCTAGAATTTCGTATGCTCTTCCAATTATCTCCTCTTCTTCAATGTCTGGATAATGTGCCTTCATTATCTCTTTAAAGTGTGTTTCAATTGTGATCATTGGATTCAAAGACGTCATCGGGTCTTGAAAGATATATGCTATCTCTTTACCTCGAAGGCCTCTCATCTGATCCTCATTTAGATCAATGATGTTTACAATGCCTCTCTCTATCACGCCTTTCAGATACTTGACATGATCATGAAGAAGCATCTCTATACGACCACTGACGATCTGACCAGGGTATGGAACTAATTTCATTATCGACCTACCGAGCGTGCTTTTGCCACAACCACTTTCCCCAGCTAATCCAAGTGTTCGGTTTTCCTCAAGCTCAAGTGATACATTATCAACTCCTCTGGCAGTACCTCTCCGAGTTTTGTATTCGACTGTTAAATTCTGTATTCTAAGAAGCACAGTCACCCTATATCACTCCTTTAGTTTTGGCGTTAGTACTTCGTTCAATCCTTCACCTGCTAATGTGAATCCAAGAGCAAGAATCACAATCATTAACCCTGGAAACGAGATTACCCACCACTTTCCAGCAATATACTGATGGGAACCAAATGTTAAATCCCATCCCCAATCTGGAACATCTACAGGTAATCCTAGACCAACGAAAGTTAAACCCGCTGCAGTTAACACTGCATCAGCGAAGTTGATTGACATTACTACAACAGCTGAGGGGAGCACGTTAGGTAATATGTATCGAAATAGAATATCTCTGTCCCTCGCTCCCAAAACAATAGCTGCTTCTACATATGGAAGCTCCTTTATAGTTAGAACTTGACTTCGAATCACTCTGAAGTATGAGGGTATATACACAACAGCAATTGCAAGAGCCATATTTGCCACTCCCGGACCGAGCATTGCAGCGATGGCAATTGCCAGAACCAAGCCTGGAAAAGCAAAGATGCTGTCCATAATAAGAGAAGAAACTTTGTCAGTTGAGCCACCTCTATATGATGCTCCGAGGCCTAATGGAACTCCAATTGAAAAACAGACTATGACCGATAATACTGCAACTTGCAGCATTATGCCTCCACCAGCAATAGTTCTGCTCAATAGATCTTGCCCAAGTGATGTTGTACCGAGTGGGAACCGGTCCGACGGGGGAGCACCATAGGGTCCAACATCCAGTTCTGTTGGGTCGAATGGTACAATCCACCAAGAAACTGCAGTCATATATACGACAGCGAACACAATCAATAGACCTGCTAGAGTGACATATCCCGGAGACCCTCTATCCTCCAGTAGTGGATAGCCCTCATAAAGGAGAATAACAATGATGCCAAGAACTGTTCCTCCCAAGACTAGAGCTGAAGATAGACTCCCTTCGCTTTCTGGAACCCAAAAGAATCCAACCATTGCAGAAACGAATCCTATTATTATGAAAACTATTACAATAAACAACCAACCTCTCCTTGGAGTCATCCGGTTCTCGGATATTTTGTACCTCCTATAAGCGCTTGAAAGAAGTATGACAAACGCACAGAGAATGGTATATCCAATAACCCAGAGACCGATTCCGCTATTCGAACGAACGGAGAGACCTATGAAGGTTGCAACAATCAGAAGTGACCCGATTAATACAACCGCTAGTCCAATGAGGAAATTACGAGATTTTTCCTTCCAATCACCAGTATTTGGTATGAGGAAATAAAAGACGCCGCTGATTGCCTTAGATTGTTGAGACATTTCTTCTTCACCTCATAACCGAATACGTGGGTCCAAGTATGCATAAAGGATGTCAAGGACTAAAGTCACAATAGAAACAAGAATGCCAAAAAAGACAACAACTCCTTGAATCGCTGTGTAATCCCTATGTGCTATTCGTTGAACAAGATATGTTCCTAAACCCGGCCAACTGAATGTGGTTTCTGTAAGCACAGCTCCAGCAAGAAGAGCAGCGAACTGCAGACCAATCATTGTAAGAATTGGTAAGAAGGCATTCTTCAAAGCATATGTATAGGTAATCTTGCTAGCAGACAATCCTCTCGCTTCTGCAGCTACAACAAAATCTTGTCGAAGTGTTTCAAGCATGTTTGTACGTGTAAGTCTAATGAATATGCCGCATAGAATTGTTCCAAGGGTAATTGTTGGTAGAATCAAATACCTCATTGAAACGATAAAACCCCAAATGTTACCAGTTAGTAAGCTATCAATTGTATACATTCCCGTGATTGTTGGTGGTGGAGTGTAGTGAGGATCAAATCGTGTTCCAGTTGGAAATATCTTTAGAAAGATTGAGAATACAATCTGCAAGACCATTCCAAGGAAGAAGACAGGAATAGCATATGTAACAATTCCAAACATTCTGATTCCGTGATCTTGTGCAGTGTCGTAATTCTTTGCTGACTTTACACCTAGTGCAACTCCTAGAAGAACTGCAAATAACATTGAGTAAAGTGTCAATTCAAGAGTAGCAGGGAATCTTATTGCAATATGCCCACTAATAGGAGTGAAGTCTTGCATTGACAATCCAAAGTCACCAAACGGAAGTCCAGCTAAGTAATTGAAGTATTGTTGAAGGATAGGCACATCCAAACCAAGCACTCTGCGAAATTCTTCAAGTGTTTCAGGGCTAACATTCCTTTCAAAGTGGAGAAGAGCAGGGTCTCCTGGAAGTATTCTGACAATGATGAATACAAAGGTCAGGAGTAGCATTATCATTGGAATTGTCATCAGAATCCTGGTGACTACATATGACTTAAGCGACATCTCTTACACCAATTTCCTGTTTTGGAATATATTGCCTGTCTTAAGCTCTTCGACTCGCGTAGTAATTTAATTATATGCTGAGAAAAAGAGAAAGAGAAGGGCAGGAATGTTTACCTGCCAAATCTCTAGTTTACATTAATTTGGGTGTGTGCTTCTGCTACCCTATATAGACCAACCAATGACGCCAGTTTACTGTGATGTCTAGTACAATACCTTGGATATTGAGCTTTGATACAGCCACAGTACTACTCTGCCATAATGGGACCACTGAGCATTCTTCCGCCTGTAATTCTTGCAATTCAAGATAGGCAGCTTCTCGGGCCGCGTCAGTAGTAGCACTCCTACCCTCTTGCCACAGGTTGTATTGAGCAATACCACCTGCTGGATATGAGCTGTTGTAGCCTAGATTTAGCCAACTTGCGAATGGTAGGAACCCGTAGTTATCTGGATCGATGAAGTCTGGATACCAACCATAGA